>Ga0123357_10003802_pt1 | contig 17466 bp, 7 predicted proteins | sample TergutEmb28metaG_FD_89873 | JGI IMG/M metagenome (GOLD analysis project Ga0123357, IMG submission 89873) | Embiratermes neotenicus P4 segment gut microbial communities from Petit-Saut dam, French Guiana - Emb289 P4 | ecosystem: Host-associated > Arthropoda: Insects > Digestive system > Gut ... | reverse complement strand
TGAAATAACTCAGCACATAAGTCGCAAGCTCCTGAGGATGGATGTATTAACATCCGAAACATGTTGATCATTAAATAAAGAAATAATAAAGCAAGTGACATCAAGTTGGTCTCTCTTTACTCATCTATCAAGATGATGCACGGTCCAATAAACATAAAAAAAATAAAACCTAGTTTGTCGTTCGTACAAGAAATTACTCGTGTAAACTATAGTAACGAGCAAAATGACTGGGTCCTCAAAAAGAGTACCTTATCAGATAACGGGTAAAAATAAAAAGTCAGCTTTGTAGAAATAATATACACAAAGATGTTGTATTGTTACAGAATAACCTGACATTTATTCAAAAAGTACAGCATAAACCAAAATAACACAGTTCCAAATTAAAATTGAAACTGCACCTCTTAACTCAAATACGTTTGAATGAAGTCATCCCGCTGTGTATCTATATGTTCACTTTATTACTATATATTACCGTCAACACAACTACAATAGAATATAATGCTAATGCAACATGTTTCGACTTACAACAGTCATCTTCAGGCTAAGCTAAGAACAGTTAATATTTCTTAGCTTAGCCTGAAGATGACTGTTGTAAGTCGAAACATTTTGCATTAGCATTATATTCTATTGTAGCTGTAATGACGGTAATATATAGTAATAAAGTGAATCAAATAAGTTTAACTACAAAATCAAAGATGTATCATTTGTTCAGATCAGATGGGTTTTTGCTGCTTCGTCAATCAACAGTTGAGCTAAATGTAGTGCTCTTCCGGGCTTCAAATGTTCTTAAACAAAGTCACCAATATGCACGTACGAAGGAATATAAGGCCTAATAGCGGGATTTTTTAAGCTCGATTAATTCTCCGGTTTATAGAACACACAGGGGACTCTTGGTTAGGTGAACGACTATTAGATTCGTAATAAAGGCTTGGAAAGTGAACTTAGTATATACACGTCAGTTATTGTGAGCTATATTGACTGGCACTACAGAAACTGCCTCAACATTTCTATGGTAAACACTTCAGCGGTTCATTCAAAATAACGATGCAGCATAAACGCTCGTCCATTTACAGAAAATTATGGGAATTTTTTATTACTTATAAAATAGATAAAATTTCTTGATTTTTATCTTCTTATTATCTGCAGTAAAACTTTCATTCTTATCTTCTTTTCTTTCTCTTGTGCCGTATCCCTTTCTTAACTGCAGTCTTCTCTTCCCACATAACTAAGACCATATACTCAAAACCCTTGGTTAAAACCACTGTATTCCGCAGGCGAATTATTTCCGTTTTCCTCTTGTAACTACTCTCCTCTTCTTTCTAGCCGGAAGTGGGTAATATAGGTATCTTACGTCATTGTTTATGGATTCATTCTGTCAATATTATCATATCGAGTGAATGCCTGTTACCGGTTTTTAGCCTAAAGAATTCCAACTTAGGCGCATTCAAGCAGAACAGATCGAGCGAGAGGTAATATACGCTAAGGTCGAAATCAGTCCTTCCGGTGGACAAGAGGCAACATCTAAAGTCAAGTTCAAAACGCTTCTAATTTTGCAACATCAACTCTACATCACTTATAACATCTGCTGGCATGCCTCGATAACTTGAAAATAATTAATCGCACCTCAAGTGGCATATCAGTAATTTAAATTCCAGAAGAATCTACATTAACTTCTTGATGGTTGTTCTTAAGAGTTACTGATAAAATTGTCTGGAGTAACAAAACAACGAACATCGATTCCATTTCCAATTAAACGCACCTATTTGTTTTCTAAGAACTATGAAATATCAATAATAAAATATGTCATTATCTTAAATGCACAAAATCATGAAAATTTATTTTTAATGAAGTATTAATATATTCTGGAACCATAAAATCCATTAAATGGTCGAATAACAGTCTCTGTTCAAAGAGTAAGAAAGAAGTCAATCTCAGTTAGTGATAACTAGATGTTGACAGAGCTGAAGGTGACCTGCGCAACGGCAGGAGAGTTGTGCACCGATTTGCCAGCCACGTGATGTCATCACGATTCGTCGGAATCACTCCGCATGTTCGAAATATGTATATAAAAACAGTTAACTATGACAGATGAAAACTCCAAATATCGAGCTCATCTCTTGTAACTCTTCATTTTTTCCTGCAGAATTTTATTATGATTCTCATAACAAAGTCATCTAATTCCCACCACAGTATTAACCAAATGAATCTGTGAATGAACGGTGACGTTTTGTAAAAAAGGAGAATATTTCAACGTCTTAAATTCTTTCTACATTTCATTTCTGTTTGATCGAAATAAAACATTTTGCACAATACCTAGTATTGTTTTCACTCTGACACGTCAAATGTAATGTTTTAATACAAGACAAGTTAGGAAATTTACGTAGAACGTAATATTATGGCAGTTTTCTGTAACCATAGTTGCAGTGGATAAATAACGTTGCCTTTTCTGTGTATTGTTGGGCTACATGCCACTCTCGACTATTTTAAAATAATTGTTGTTACCAAAAAGACGCTTTTACCAAGTGTTTATGTCGCAGACAATAATAACACTTACTTAGGCCGTCGTTCACAGTAATTAACATTTTTGTCCGATTTTAAACCAATTTCGTTTTTCTCGACAGACTTTCACAAAGTCCCCAGTACCAAATTTCACCGAATTCCGTCCAGTGAAAGCCGCGCCTTTACATGTTGGCAGATGGACAGACAGACACACATGAACAATCTAATAGGCGCTTTTCGGGACTTTAAAGAACGAGCGAAGAAACGTAAGCCTGGCCGTCTCTCACAACGTAAATACCGGTCTAATATCCTAAAACCTGTTGAAGAATAACGAATTTTACATCAATGTATATTCTTAGTTAACTTATTAACGTGTCATATTCAACCCCTGTTGCTTCGCATGGAAATAAAGATTGAATCACGACGATATGAAAGCGAATGTTCACGGATAATTTAATGTTGTTGTTAACATTTCTGGGGAGGAATTCCACAAAGAATCTCATCCGATTGACCTAGCCGAAAACAGAACTCCGCATTTCCCATACAGAAAGCAACATGCTAGCCACTAACTGCGATATTCGATCTGTATCACGTATCACGTGGAGTATTTTTCCATACCTATAGTCTGAAATATCACTTGAGATGAGGCAGCGTTTAATACACGTCGGTAGGCCTAATGTAGATGCGTAGCAGCAACAAGATCTCAGAACACTGACACTCAGGATCAAAAGTGGCAGTACTTCGGGCAGCATTTCCCTGGAGATAAACAACACACGCATCTAGTTGAAGTTACATAATATGAAGCCTGACAGGGCTGAGGCAGTAGAATTGTCATGGACCACAACGTGTAGTAGCAGCCTATAAAGCGGAGTACAAGCACAGATGCAAAGTAGTTTGAGTGGGGGTATCTGGTATTTGACTCATTTGCATGACAATCATTCACTGTCAATGCAACTGCCAGACCAAAGGAATTTATTGAGCCATTATCTTTGAAAATCAGTGACAATTCCTTCCATTCCCTGACCTGAAGCCTGATTGTTCAAAGCCTAGGGTGTAACCATGGGGACGAAACTGATTGGGCGGAGGTGTTACGTGACTGACGAGATTTTTAAAATAAATTTCTGGAACAGTCAAGAGCCACTAATTGAATAAGTCTTTCCAAAACAGGAGGAAATATACACGCCTTCACGTCATTAGATTCCGGGAACCATATTGAATTACTTATTAAAATATAATTAGGTTACTTACGATCATCTATCTTGACATGGGCTTTACATATTCATCTACATTATATGAGAGACAGAATTATATATTTTTCGATTTTATGGAAATTATATAAATAAATAAATCAGAGAATATTATTTCCCCTCCATTCAAATTTTCGTCTTCTGAAAAGTGACATCATGTGGACTACATGAAATAAATACTGACGAATGTACACATATATTATTACGTGGTGTGTCAGGAAAGTAATGACACTGAATGCGTGGCTCGACAACTGGCAAAGCTGTAGCCACACCTCAGACACCAGCCGAGACATACATTCTTACTTGATGATCAGTGCAAGTCTCAACTCGATAGCACTAACACGTCTGATTTGACAGCGAGTTGTGTCAGTGTGTGTAGTAGTGACGTGTTACGAAAATGGAGAAACGAAATCTCGAGTAGTGTTGCGCCATCAAATTTTGTGTCAAACTTAATGAAAACGCAACAGAAACTTACGAAAAATTGAAAAGGACTTATGGAGAGCATGTTCTATCAAGGACACAGGTTTTTAGGTAACATAAAGCATTTTTGGATGGCCGTGAGAGTGTGGAAGACGAACCTCGTTCTGGAAGACCTTGCACGTCAAAAACGGAGGAAAATGTGACCAAAGTGAGGGATCTCGTAAGGTCTGATCGAGGTTTGACAGTCAGAATGATCAGTAGTGTGTTGAATTTGAATCGCCAAACCGTCCACAAAATTTTGACCTTCGAACTGGACACGCAGAAAACTTGTGCCAAGCTGGTCCCAAAAATTCTCACCAATGAACAGAAGGAAAACGGAAGGAATGTGTGCCTGGACTTTCTTGAACGCAACGAAAATGACAAATTTTTTTTCAAGCGTGTCATAACAGGTGATGAAACGTGGATTTTCGAATACGATTCTGACACCAGACGACAGTTCGAAGTGGCACACGAGCAACTCACCGCGCCCAAAGAAAGCAAAAATGAGCAAATCAAAAATCAAAACCATGCTAATTTGTTTTTTCGACAGTCAAGGCGTTGTTCATAAGGAATTCCGGCCTCAAGGACAAACAGTTCATAAACAGTACTATCGTGAGTTCCCTGAACGACTCAGAAAAAGGGTTCATCGTGTCCGGCCAGAGATTGTGGACACTTGGATGCTACATCACGACAATGCTCCCTGTCACACTTCCATCTCCGTGAACGAATTTTTGGCCAAAAAAGATATTTCAATGGTTCCGCAGCCACCATACTCGCCTGATCTGAGTCCGTGTGAATTCTTCCTTTTCCCAAAACTCAAATTCCACCTCAAAATCAACATCCAAAAGGTGGTGACAGACTAGCTGAGGACACTTTCACATGAAGACTTCCAGCTCTGCTACCGGGAGTGGGAGCAACGGCTCCGGCGGTGTGTGGCTTCCCAAAGAAACTACTTTGAAGGGGAAAAATATAGCACCAGTCTCATTACTTTCCTGGCGCACCACGTAAAACACCACTTTATCAGCTCATTATGTCACTCCGACGTGCTTCAACCCTCAAGGGGTCATCCTCATGGAGTGCGATTGATACATTGCAGCAGTAAGTTCAACAAAATGAGTCATTAGTTGTAAAATACAACTTAGTGAGCAGCTCGTAGTGTGTTACGTGATAACCATATGTGCATTCGTCGGTACTTATTTTATATAGCAGTATTAATGCACGGAAATGAGCAAGAAAAAAATTGTTATGTAGACTAGTAGGTAAATAACTTCATTGCAGAAGGGACTACTGCCTCCATTTTCTTATGCTAACCTCATGTCAGTGGATTACATTATCATCATAATGGTATTTAAAGGTACGCAAATTAAGTATGATACAAAATCCGTATAACATGAACCAACAAGATGCACTATTTTCTAATCTTTTATTTCAATACTTGCGGCTCATCATCAGGAGGATCAACTGTGTATAAACAGCAATTGGTATAGTGCTGAAAAATAATGAAATTTTTAAAATTACTTAAGTATATGTTCAAATCTTTAACAAGCGTTAAACGTTTTCTGCTATGTGTCTATAACTATACGTACAGAGTTCTTAGAAAACACAAACTATTTGGTGGTATTCGTGGGGCAGGCTGAAGCTGTGCTTCAGCCTGCCCCACGGATACCACCCCAATCAGTCACACCGAAAATCCAACACACATCGAAACAAGAACACACACCCAATATGGTGATACAATATAAAAGTCGCAGGCTCCTGATGATGGATGTATTAATGTCCGAAACATGTTGAGCATAGAAGAAGTGGAATAAAACTTAAGAAATTGTGACATCGAGTTGGTCTCTTATTCTTCAACTATCTTAATGATGCACGGTCCAATATACATAAAATAAAGGAGGATTAAAGCAATGCGTTTTCTGTGGAAAAGGAACCTGAAAAAAATGGACAATAAAGAAATGCTCAAAAAATTGTGGATTCCAAAATAAAATGAAGCAGCAGAGCGGGAAGGCCTCAACCATGGTGGATGAATAGTGTGGCGGAATATCGGAGGATCTGGGGATCCATGGTTAGTGCATGGTCGCCAGGGATAGTGAGTTGTGGAAGAAGGTTCTGCGGGAAACGGAGGTTCACAGTGGGCTGTAGCGTTACTGATGATAACGTCAACAAAATCCCAACATTTACACCACCTAACTACCTGGCTGAATAATAACTTATACATAATTCATAAGCTGTGAAACCAGCTGTCTCATCTTTCACGTTTATTTACTTTGAGTAATAAAAGTACTCGTCCTTATAACTCACGCATTCATGCATTACACGTTTTCACGTGCTGCTGCCTAGTGAGCAGCTGCCTAAGCACAACACAAAATGTCGGATGATATGCAAATTATGAAGTCATAATTTACATATTTGAAGCTGCGGTCATGTTCGGCGGAAGCAATTATCATTCATCTATGGTGTTAAGAACAAACAGTCCTGCAAAGTTCGATTTACTGAAATAATACCTTCTACATGCATTACAGAACACAGATCCATAAATTTGCTGTCGCCATTTCGTGTGAAACTATCATTCATGAAAACCTTTCGCCATCAACACGACATTCTATATCAGTATTTTAAGAAATTACGTTGGGAGTGACCACACATCTTACACGTATCCTCCATTTGAGTAAAGAAAATACACGTATTTAACCTGCGCGCAATAGCTACGTTGGTACTTCCCGATACTGATAAAAGTGTTCTAATATTGGTATATGTTTTGATGACTAACTGCTTGCATGGAACAGAAGCCTTCTAATTAGTACATATTTAAGCTTTATTTTAAGAAGATATCAGTATAATTTTAAGATAAAAATGTAATTAGAAAAGATGTACTCTGTCGGTATGGTTCGCTCGCGGACTAAAGCCACGGAGTTTAGTTTCAGTAGAAGAATATGATCGCAGACTAACCAAACGTACTAACTTGGATTCACTCGAAGAAAGAAGTAAAACCACAAAAATTCCAGATTTAACGTTCCAAACCTCGGAATTGAGAAGCTAAGCGTTGTAAAGTTGGTAAAGATATTTACCCATTTAAGACACACAAAGAATCGTTACAATTTCCATCTTGAGCGTGTGAGTATAATGTCCTATCAAACAGTATATGAAAAATGTTACTGAAACAATTCAACGTTTTTATCCATAAACCGGCACTCGGAATTACTAGTCAATGCTTTCCACAGTGTCTGCTATTTCAAACTAAATATTTTTTTACAGGTTGTGCTTGTGAGTGATAAGTTATACATGAGTACTGTTAAAAATTGAAAGTCCAATATTTTTACATAATAGTGACTTTTTCGGACAAGGAAAAGTTTTGTCCGAATGATCATCCTCAGCAAAATTTTCCACCCTTATTAAGCAATTAAAATTTCCTTTTAGCAACCCCCTTATTTTAGCCGATTCCAGTGGCATTGGGATCTAAGGCGAGAGTGTGCGGTCGCTCGCTTGCTAGGATTGAGGGTTTAAAACCCGCTGAGTGCATAAAGATCTGTCTCATTCGAATGTTTTGTGTTGTCAGGTAGAAGTATCTGCGTCGGACTGATCACTCGTACAGAGGAGTCCTTCAGAGTGTGGTATGTCTGAGTGTGATGGTGAAGCCCAGACAAGGAGGAAACCTTGACTCACTACGGACCGCCGAACCATGGAAAACAGCCCTTATGTATCATATGACTCTAGACAGTATAAGAAGTGCAGATAATAATATTTAACATACACAATCATATATGTGTCTGTTCAATTGAACAGCATTTCAGAATAAATACGGTTAGTGCCTTAGGTAAAAAGAACTCTCACCTGCAGATGATCTGGGAGACCATAACATGACGGAAAATAACAAGCATACAATTTTCGAATTTATTTGCTTACTTTTGTTTACTTAGAAACGCTCTCACGTCAGTGAGAGTCGTCGAATAATTCTGTGGGTGTAAGTAATGAATTTCAATTTACGCACAATAAAACTCTTATGTTCTAACTGAAACCAAAGTTGCAGCCTGCAAATAATTTCAGGACTTATGGAAAATCATTATTTCTGAAAGTCAAAATTTCGGTCAATATGCAGATTTGTTCGGTCCTAAAAGAAGTCAAACGCGCTTCGACTGGGACAATTGACTAGGTTCAGTATTGTTTTATTTTAATGATTAATAAATGAATAATGCTTTACGGAAGGTAGAAGTTTATGGATACACACAGATCACTAATTGATCAAAACAACCAAGAGGATACAGTGCAATATAATAGTCCACAGATCAACGATCCTTCTGGTTGACGGCCAATGAGAATCTCCAGCTGCTGTGAAGTGCGATTCTGATGGCAAACGGAGCACATGGGGGCAGAAATTACGTCGCATAACTTTCTGGCGCAGAGTGAGTTCCCCCAGGGCATGCTGTCATACCCTTCCTCGTTCTCTTCATGTACACAGATGTAGAACAACTTTAAAATTGAAATTAGTAAGCGCGTCCCGTCAGTAGCGTATAGTGTACACACCCTTCTTACTTCCCTCTCTAATGCTATACAAACAAAATTATTTTTGCGGACATAACTTTTTCCTTTTCAATCGGCACTCCTTTCTATAAGGCAACATTAAATAGACCCTTAAAAATTTCTTCACACGACGTCTCCATATATAACAGCATCACGCGGTCCGTTTTTCGAAACTTCAACGTCCAAAATTGAGTACCGTTTTTCGTGAATCACGTTACTATACCACACATTCTCCTCTTTCATTACTAAGATCTAACTGACCATTGCTTTATTTTAACTACTTTAGTAAATTTATTTTAGTTATTTTAGTAATTAACCAACTTGATGCACAACATTTTTGTTTTACAATAAGTTTATTCCATGCCTCTACATGTTTCGTACACAATGTGCTCATCATCAGGAGGTCAAAATTGTATTATACAGCCTCTGGTGTCATCACACCTATACCTATAGGTGTGATGATACCAAATACTGTGGGACTGCGTTGTGGAGCAGTGGCTAGGTGTGCGTATTACGACGCACACCTAGCCACTGCTCCACAACACATTCCCACACAACATGATATGCTGCCACAACAACTCGTTTGCAAATAAGAATTGAATTGTGAATACCGTAAAATAACTTTAGCAAGGAACAAAGCTCCCTGATGATGATCTGACAAGATAGAAACATGTAGAAGTGTTTTAAAGTGTTTTAAAAGTGTTTTATGTGAAATTATATGTGCATTCGTTGGTTGATGAATTCAAGTGATACTTCTATATACTGAAATCTTTGGAATGTGATATGAGAAGACAAAAGATGCTACACAACACGGTAGCAGGATAATCATAAAGTTAATGTAAATCTTGATTTCCTACATATTTGTCCCAAGTATATGAAATTTTCCACAATTTCGCATGATTTACTTGTATTAGCTACTTTTACACAATACTTCCTCGGGAACTGCTCGAAAAGCAAAAAATCCGATTACTTTCCACTTTAAAATCTTTACATAATTTCTAAGTTAAAAATTCCTCCCTTGAAATACTAACTTAACCAAACACAGAACAGTACCTAAGTATGGACAAAATAAAACAAATATTTTATAAGGTATTTGTGTAATATTCTTCGCCGTTTTCACACGCTCAATTAAACTTGTGCGGTAAATGCAAAAAATTAGGTAATATCTTTATTACCAATGTAAAAACCAAAAATTTGTCAGGTTTATGTATGCAATATTACTAACACTCAGACGTGTGAATTTCACAGCAAAGCCAGGGAAAAAATGAGAGACGTCGTGACGCGTTGCTTCTGCGCAGATGGCTTAGAGACGTCATGACGTTCTGCACTTTCGAGAAGATAGAGGAACAGACGTCAACCGGGAAGATGCAGCGAGAAAAGCGAAAAGAATGAAAGAGGAAGAAGCCGATATTAGGGAAAATTGGCTCCAAAATAATAAAACAATAAATTAACATTTTCACCTAATACAAACGAAAATTCATAAACCGTTTACCGCACACTGAATTAAAATTTTGTCCGACTATTGCTTTTTCCCATGGTGCAACATCCCTTAGCGGACCATGGTCCCCTCATTATAGAGGCTTCACAATCACACTCAGACACACCACTCTCGGTACAATTCCTCTGGACAAGTGATCAGCCCGACACAGGGAACTCAACCTGACAACACACAACACTCTCAAGAGACTTGTATCCATGCTATCGGCGGGATTCGAACCCAAAATCCCAGCAACGAGCCGTTGCAGACCCAGTGTTTAGACCGCGCAGCTACTGGGATGTCTGGCTGTGAGAATACAGGGCTCAACATTTCTCTTCTTTATTTATACGTGGTATATTCAAGTTCTAAGGTCTCCTAATTTATTTTTAAAAAATTACTCATCCTAGGAAGCTGAAAATGCTGTCATTTCTTAACGTAATCATCCTGAAGACGTACACATTTTTCACAACGCTGACGCCATGATTGCATGGCCGCAGCAAACGCTTCTTTAGGGGTTCGTTGTGACTACTGGCTCGTGCATGGGCGAGGCTCCTTCGGTTTGTTTTCACACGACGTTCGGCCTTCTTTGAACTGTCGTACCCACGAACGCACATTTTTCACGTACATAACGCCATCATTGCATGTCTCACTCAATTGTTGATGAATTCCGATGGGTTTCATGTCACGCAAATGGAGGAATCGGATAATCACACGTTGTTCTTCGAACGTAAACGTTATTTGAAGAATCTACAACACTACTGTCACTCGACGACGTCACAAGCATTCAACGGGTAGGACAGTGTTGCTATTTGGCATCATCCAACCTAAAGAACAGTCACGCCTTGTCCAATAACTTTCACGTTTCTATCTGCTTCCATTCCCGAGAAAAAAAAAAATTAGGAGACCTTAGAACTTGAATGCACCATGTAAATGGCACTCCTCCCTAATTTCTAATTAATTCCTTATGTTTCTCTTATGTAACGCATGTGTTAGTCAAACACATAAAAGTCATCGCAACAGAAAATGATTTACTTTATTAAATTCCTCTTTGTCTCTATCTGTAATATTCAATTTATTTTAATTTTACTAATACAACAGTTCCGAAAGCTAACATGCTGATTCCTTCACAGTGACAGTGACTTTCACGTGTCACGTGAAGACGTTAAATTTTAATATGTTAACCGAGTTTAGACGCCTTTTCCATTCATCATACTCAACCTCGAGTGTAGTGACCTCATGGGCACCACCTGCTGCATCACAGTGGAATCACTTGCATGTTTTGATTAAGGTCAGTTCATACTTACAATAGATTTCATTTATATATTTAGGATTGAAATTAAAATATGTCGGCGAAATTAATAACAGTGAGAGCTAAATCTGGGCTACGTCAATATAAAGGAAGCCTTCTGAGTTTCGGGGCCAGATGAAGGTCGAGCGTCCCCGCCACTTGCGCGCATCATTTTCCTGCAACATAACTACACCAAACTTGGAAGGACAGACACCTCTTACCACGAGTCCTACTACAGTTGCAAGAATACCATGTGATCTGTTTAACGGAGGGTGTTCCTGATTTTTAACACATTTTTACTGCGTATTTCATTACATCAGGTAAATAAACCAACAGCTTGGAATATTATGTGCATTGTTTCCAGCAAGGTACAATACTTAACCTGATGGTTGCCACTTAGGTTGAAATAATTTGGGCCGAAAGTAAATAAATGGACTATAGAGCTCCCAGTTGGCTTATTTTCCTCAAAGTATCTGTTTTTTTCTGTAAATCTGTGAAAGAGGAGTCTTTCTTGACAATTATTAATCGCTCTTGTTATGTAATAGTCTAAATTATAAACATATAATTTCCGTGCAAAAATTTCGTAAATTTAAATAGGCTGTTTTGTGAAATCACATATTACGGTAGTATTTAAGAAACTAGACTTTTTACTTCACATCCGAAGAAATCAGCTAACACACTAGAGGAAAGAAATGCCTTCATTCGAAATGTCGAATATAACTTATCCATCGAAGATGTGTAACATTCCAGAAGACAGGAAATCCAAGTATTAGAACTACTTTGTCTCTGTCTGTGGATGTGTCATTATTTTGGTGCTTTATCTCACCTAGGGTAAAGAAATGGACCAAAAATATGTCTTTGAATATTAAGATTTTCTGGTCTTGCCAGATTTAAAAAGGACAACTTGGTTGGTGCAATTAATTTCTATGCACATTTATCCGCCCCAGTTTAATGGCTCATCTTTGTTACCACTTACGCGACAGAGCAGGTTTATCTGGTGAAACAAGAGAGCAAAATCAAACAGAGGCGTGCAACAAACCGCAAAGCTTATCACACAGTGGCAAACCACTTATACAGCAGACTTAAGAGGCTTACAAAGAAGTCGATCCTTACAGCTCAGAAGGAAGAACTCCCTCTGTGTTATATAAAGTTTGTGTTACTGACTATGAAAACAACAAAGGATAGTAACATATATTATTTAGTGCGTTGTAATCATGAAACATTGCAGAAACTTTTTTCTTGGCCTGTGTATATGAAAGGGATTGGAAAGAAAGAAGAGAGAGAAAAGCTAAAATCCTGCTCAAAATTTACCCGGCTGAGTTACTTTTTATAAATATAGAAGAGTTACATAATCACGGTCTGAATTCTGAAGGCGTGTGGTAGTACGGAGAGCAGTACAGAAAATTTACACCGTTTCGGGAAGGTGGTAGGTATAATGAACGATGCTGTCATCCACCTGTAGTACTTAGTTCAAAGTACAGTACATACTCACTCAAAAAGAGTAGACAAATGGATAAAATTCCACTCAAAATGCCTTCAAAATTCTATGTAGCACTGAATTCTATAAGCTGGTTTCTAGGTTAGTAAGACCTCTGTCATGTTACAGTGAGTTAGTGAATGAATGTAAAATATTTTAACTGATAAATTTGGATCATTTGTCGTATCAGTCATGAGACCCTAATACTTTGCTTTCCTTTTACGCTATTGTCAGGCGTACAAGTTTACGTAATTTTCAACAACAACAATAATTATAACAATAAAAATATTCTGCAGAGACATATAAACCTCCGACAGTACAAAATACCGTGCAGCAGCTCTTGTAATAAAAGATCAGTCTACAAGCCGAGGGCCAATACTGCAAAACCATTACTTAATAAACAAATAATTTAATCTACCACAGACGTCCTTCAAAACTATTAGACACTCAGATATTCTAAACGTTGAGAGCCACTCGTCCCTAAGCAAATTACTTTAGTCTCTGCACCCACTTCAGATACATTTATGTAGGTTTCAATTTAATACCGTCCACTCATTTGCTTCTTGTTATTACAAGCTACTTCGTCACTTCACATTTCTTGACACCAAAACCTTGTGACTTCCCACTACTAAATCGAGTCAAGCACACACTTCTTCTTAAATTATCCTACTAAAATTTAATGAAAATTTAAAAATTAATAAATTATTTTAAAAACGTTTTTTCAGTTCTCCTAATGCCTCCACCCACTTGGATTCAAATATTCTTTTCAGCGCCACTTTTTAAAACGCAGTGAGAATCTGTTTACTAACTTGAAAACAAACTTTCAAATCCTTAGAAATTAGAGTTTTATTATCCTTTAAGCTTCCTTCCACGCATTTCAATAATTTAAGAAATCACTTGCAAATAATGGAACCAAACTGCTTTTTCAAAAACTCTCCCACTAATGACGACACGACGAGATTTAGGACGACCAAACGGACGAGGGAGAGGCCCACAGCTCCCTAGTCATACTGACATCACCCTGCAGCACTCAGGACGACGTTGATCATGATTTTAATACTGAGAGCAGTGGGGCAGTAGACTCAGGGCTTTGAGAAATCAAGCATTCCTCAATTTAAATTCGCTCTAATTTCTAGAATATTATTGTGATTTCCTAATTCATATTATATTAATTGTATTAAAACTCACCATTTTTTCGGCTTTTACAATACACAGAATATTATAAGATTCAAAACTCATTAATCAGTAACTTAAAATTTTACCATCTTTTATGCAGGTGTTCTTTATATGACTACTGTTATAATCCCTGATGATGGCACTTTGTTAAAGCAGAAATATATTGGATAATATGTATTAAATAACTGAAAGATAGTTTTGTGCTTTACTGTGCCAATTCTGCTTTCAATGAGCACGTCAACAGAACAAGAACCGATAAATAAAGCACTTCTCTGCTTTCCAATAATCATCCCCAAACAACTACAATCCAAAACTATTATTATTTCCCATCCTCGATGTCGGCGAACGGTCTCTCTAGGACCAACCGTAACGATTGAAACCTTTAGGTAGGAAAATGTAATGTAAATAAAATAATCTATGCTATTTAAGATAAATCCTAACTTCATAAACTCGGAGCGTATAACATCATGTGGCCTTAATGCTTCCTTAATACTGATGTTGGAAATCTAATTTCCGAGTTGAAAAACTATGCGTTTCAATGACGAAGATATTAAAGTAGCTATACAATATCACATAATTTTTAGAAACATAAAGAATATATGTATATATATACGTGTATATACATACATACTGTATGTACATTTCAGGCTAGGTCCATTGTATTTTATGCAAAGATAGAGAGAAAGGGAGTCTGGTCTGAAACATAAAACTCAATAAATATATACATATATATATATATATGCAGCAGTCAGTGTTTCATTCGCTTTTTACGATGGCACAGGAATATAAACAAAGTAAAGTGTATATGGAAACGATAGAGGGGTGGAGATAGAATGATGAAGTTGGAGCTGATGTGAAACCTCTTTTATAATCCGGCGCATATAACACGGTGAGACGAGTAACTGCTATAACCCCAAGATATTCCTCATAGTTAAGAAAATGAAACTGCCAGACTGAACCCAGTTTTTCTCAAACATCTTCATGTGCTCGCACACTAAGAAGTTTTTCATTACCCAACAGCACATCAAAATATGTATTAAGCCTGTTACATTAGTTGTGCATGCGCGTTTGTATAATCTTATACTATCTATTACATCCACACGATATCACATTTTCTCGTTCACATCGTAATTACAAAGAACCATTGAAGTCCATAAAAGACTTAACAAATTGGCGTCATTAGAACATTAATTAGAGTCTTTAGCTTTTCCCAGAATATAAAAGGTTAGACCACATGTAAAATCTGAGACTAACAATTTCCAACCTGGGTATATATAAAATGTCTGATATTATGATAATAAATCATAATTTAAATACGTAACATGACATGGCATGACATATCTTATAAAATTTTGCAATAAAATTAAGGTTATGTTACAAAATAGTTTGAGATTTGCTAACAGCATATTCGACAAATTCGAATAAGGAATCTGTACAAATAACAGTGACACAATTACCTGGTTGTAAATAAAGCCTAGGCACTCTAGTCACACTTTGTCAACGGTCGTTAATTGCACAACAACGAGTGTGAATTCAAAATATAGAGATGCACTCTGTTCCACTGCAATGAAACCTGGCGCATTACCATACAATTATAAGTACAGGAATATTGGTCTGTGATAGAGACCAATAGTTTTTAACCAAAACCCCCTGGAAGAAAGAACATAAGCAGGAAATAGAGAATAATGCAATGCAATTCGTGTCATTCTACAATGTTGGTATATTATATGTACAAGATTTACCAACTCTTATATTTCTCTCTATTTAATTAATACAAATCACAAACGCCTTTAAGATGCCGTAAAAATTCCATCACTAGACAAAGGCTTCTCGATAATTAATTCGTAAATTATAATGCATATTATATGGTACTCCATTATTATTATCTTAGACATAGCCTACTTTACGAATGGTAGTCCTGTCACACGACCACGCTAGATGTCCACGGAGCGCCACCAGATATCGGGTTACGTCACTAGGGTAAATGTTGGAGTTCCAAGGAATGCCATCTGATGGCTGGATGCAACACCACAGAATTCAGCGTAGAAGATATACACGTATAAAGGACAAAATTAACGGAGGTGTCCACGGTAAATATGTAAAGGGTCGTCGGGCACTATTACTATAAACACACACACACACACACATATATATATATATAACCATTTTTCGGGTTTCAACACTAATTACTACGAAAGTATAATTATACGTACATTCTTCATGTTTCAACTTCATCTACGTAAAGGATCGCCAGGCACAAATGCTACAGTTTAATGTACATATATACATACATAAATACACACATACGTAGTATATGCATACATACACACATACATACATTTATTACATAAGTACATAATACATATATTACATAATATATATACATACACACGCATATTAATTATTCGGATTTCCGCACTTACTACGAGTACCACTGCGGAACTATGACGTACAAAATACACATAGTTCAGATTTCCACGGTAACCACGTAAAAGAGTGAGCCCTGCTTGCCTTTGTCGTGAGGGTTTCCACGGAAACGATAGGAATGGATGTGCCTTGCCTGCCTTGGTCGCGGAATTTCCGCAGTCAGTAAGTACATGAAATGTGCCTAGCTTCGGCGGGTCGCGAGGTTTTCGCGGTAACTACCTAAATATGTGTGCCTAGCCGACCCGGTTCTCCGGCACCAGCAGACTTGTTAGTACCAAATTAACAGAATAACAATGCGTTGGTTCACAACATATCACGACCGTCTTAGACAATTGCAGTGTTTTCCCTACTACAGTGTTATTCACTAACTAAAGAATCTTAATTTTGCCGTGTTATTGTATTCACATAAATTAACCTGAAACTTCTAAGAGTTATAAAATTTTAGAACGTGAATTTTACATGTAGTTTTTCGATCTACATCTTGCGTAGCCCTCCATGTTTCAGTCCACCAACCTTTAAACTCTTGCTCTAAATACCATTAAGTTTTGTTTCAAATTCATGACTCTTTATCAGTAACCAGCAAATGAAACTTCCTCTATCCTTACTTCATGCCACTATTTCTTACCATGATAAAATCTTTGTTTTCATGTTACTCATACCACAAGGGTGGGCGGGAGAATTGTGGGGACCCGCAACGAAAGGGGTGCTGTCCCCTGTCCTGAAATAAATTTTTTTTTCGCAAAATCTACATCACTCCCTTCTTATGACGCTCCTCACTTACTTACTTACTCCATGGTGCAGAGTCCTTCTTGAGAAGCTAACTGGTTTGCAGTTAGTCAAGAAATTCCCCGCATTTCACGGAACCCGAAGGTTCATTACCGCACTCACAAGCGTCCGC
>Ga0123357_10003801_pt1 | contig 17469 bp, 12 predicted proteins | sample TergutEmb28metaG_FD_89873 | JGI IMG/M metagenome (GOLD analysis project Ga0123357, IMG submission 89873) | Embiratermes neotenicus P4 segment gut microbial communities from Petit-Saut dam, French Guiana - Emb289 P4 | ecosystem: Host-associated > Arthropoda: Insects > Digestive system > Gut ... | reverse complement strand
CTCCAGTACTTAACCAACTGATCACTGATCATCTCCAGTACCTAACCAACTGATCACTGATCATCTCCAGTACCCAAACAACTGATCACTGATCATCTCCAGTACCCAACCAACTGATCACTGATCACCTCCAGTAACTAACCAACCGATCACTGATCATCTCCATTACCCAACCAACTGATCACTGATCATCTCCAGTACCTAACCAACTGATTACTGATCATCTCCAGTACCCAAACAACTGATCACTGATCATCTCCAGTACCTAACCAACTGATCACTGATCACCTCGAGTACCTAACCAACTGATCACTGATCATCTGCAATTACTAACCAACTGATCACTGATCATCTCCAATACTTAACCAACTGATTACTGATCATCTCCGGTACCTAACCAACTGATCACTGATCATCTCCATTACCCAACCAACTGATCACTGATCATCTCCAGCACCTAACCCACTGATCACCTCCAGTACCTAACCAACTGATCAATGATCATCTCCAATTACTAACCAACTGATCACTGATCATCTCCAATACTTAACCAACTGATTACTGATCATCTCCAGTACCTAACCAACTGATCACTGATCATCTCCATTACCCAACCAACTGATCACTGATCATCTCCAGCACCTAACCAACTAATCACTGATCATCTCCAGAACCCAACCAACTGATCACTGATCATCTCCAGCACCTAACCAACTAATCACTGATCATCTCCAGTACCCAACCAACTGATCACTGATCACCTCCAGTACCCAACCAACTGATCACCTCCAGTAAGTAACCAACTGATCACTGATCATATCCAGTACCTAACCAGCTGATCACTGATCACCTCCAGTACCTAACCAACTGATCACTGATCATCTCCAATACCTAATCAACTGATCACTGATCATCTCCAGTACCTAACCAACTGATCACTGATCATCTCCAGTACCTAACCAACTGATCACTGATCATCTCCATTACCCAACCAACTGATCACTTATCATCTCCAGTACCTAACCAACTGATTACTGATCATCTCCAGTACCCAACCAGCTGATCACTGATCATCTCCAGTACCCAACCAACTGATCACTGATCATCTCCAGTACCCAACCAACTGATCACTGATCATCTCCAGTACTTAACCAACTGATAACTGTTCATCTCCAGTACCTAACCAACTGATCACTGATCATCCCCAGTACCCAACCAACTGATCACTGATCATCTCCAGTACCCAACCAACTGATCACTGATCACCTCCAGTAACTAACCAACCGATCACTGATTATCTCCATTACCCAACCAACTGATCACTGATCATCTCCAGTACCTAACCAACTGATCACTGATCATCTCCAGTACCCAAACAACTGATCACTGATCATCTCCAGTACCTAACCAACTGATCACTGATCATCTCCAATACCTAACCAACTGGTCAATGATCATTTCTAGTACCGAACCAGCTGATCACTGATCATCTCCAATACCTAACCAACTGATCACTGATCATCTCTATCACTCAGCAGCCCCATTGTGAAGCTAATAATTCTTCAGCTAGAGAAAAATTTTCGCCCATTTTATGACAGCTTTTTATTCAAAAATGCATTTATTACAGCAAGCTTTTGTTCTCATCCTAAGCCAGATAAATCCAGCTCAGCTCCTGCCATTGTATTTCATTTTGATATATTTCAATATTATTTTCCACCTGCTCCTGTCTTCCCAGAAGCCTGCCTGCTATCTTCAGCTACCCCACCAAAACCCTACACACATTTCTCGCCCTCTCCACACGTGCCAAATGCTTGCAAATAAATTCAGAATTCGTTTATAGCCCTTAAATTTTAAGTAAATAGAAAATTATGTGTGAAATAATTTAAAAATACAACAGTCACATCATGCTATAAAGTTCATATCAAATTACAATGTAATGATCTTATTTTATTGCATTCCCCTCCCCCTCCCCTACTTTGCACTGTGCCACGCCTTTACAATGTTTATTTCTTACCTTGGGTTTTGTGAACTTAAGCACTCTAAATCCCAGCGGTCACTATATGTACCGCCAGTAGTCACTATATGTACCGCACAGTGGACACTATATGCATCACCAGTTTATCTTCAGCAGGTCTACCTTCTGCCCACACAGTGTGTTTGTGTGGATCTCAGAACAAACACCGATTGTTTCCCTACACAGCATTAACTGACTGGTTTGTGTAACTGAGACGGAGTGTGTTTACTGCGCGGTACGGACTGATTCTGTATACATAATTCAGATTTATCTCAGCGCTTCAAGACTAACCCCCTTGCTCTAAAGCAAATAAACACAAATTCCCAAATTATGCCCATTAGCACTAATGTTAAATCCAAACCCCCGGCCCTTATTTCAAACCTCTGCTGTCACCATGCTAACACCTTCACCTTCACTTCCTTTTCATTCTGCTCATATCACAAGGCGGAGCTGTTTCTTTCCCTTCCCCATATTTAAGGGTTACTCACTTCTGCCTTCCTTTTTCCGTTCCTTCTACTCTTCCACTACATCTTGTGCCTTTCCTTCAGCAATCTATCAATGACCAACCAATTCTCGTCCTCTGTCTTCAATATCTTCAAGTCCACGCAATTTGTTCTCTATGTTTTCGAACAAATTTCTTGTCACTGCTGTGAATACGCTCTTAACTTCGCTTGAAGTCGCAGTGAATAATTGGTGTTCGGTGTTTCATTATCATCAGCAGCTGACAAAGCTTGCTGTAGGCCAGCTGCTTCGACAAAATGGTACACACACTTTACTCCAACACTAAAGAAAAGGACAAGCTGGAAAAGTGTTGATAGGCGTATTATTATTATTATTATTATTATAGCACTAACAAAGAATGTATTGCTCTGTGCCCGCTCATCCTTCTGGTCAAGACAGGCTGGAGGCACGGTGAAACTTGGATACGATGTGGACTGCTGGATTATGCGAGGAAGAAATAAGTCGATCGTTATGACGAATATAGAGTTTGGCCGTCGGCAGCATGATGACGTGATGAAGAGGGTGTCCTTTGGGTCTCTGTACTAAATGATTCAGTCATCATGTAAATTGTGACGTACGCTGTTAGTTTATGCTCGAGTGTTCCGCGGTAGCATGCGGTAGGAGCAGAGCTATAGCTATAGCTATAGCTCCATTCACTCGTAACCTTAGCAGTAAACGGTGGTCAGTGATAGGCTTCACGTCCAGGAAGGTTTATGTCCAGAGAAAGGACCGGCAGACCTGGTCTGGAAGGATGGCAGAAGGAAAGATCTCTGTGCCCAGGCGGGGATTCCAATCCCGGATCTATCAGCCCATAGCCTAGTTAGGGCACCGGGTACCGGCGTCTCTTACCTGAGAACTTCCTTGCATTAATATGTCTCGCTCTGACCTCGTGAAGCAGGACGAATGGTAAATTGCGGCTAAGCGCTGACCAAAACTGCGTGTCTGTCGGAAGGAAGTCAAGGTTTTGTGTGACCGCAGGATTGTAGAAGTGGGTAATTGGCGGTGATGCAGTGGAGTTAATTGCAGGTGCAGAATTTAGTTTACTGGTTCACCGTGTTCAGGAACGTGACCCTGTGTTTTCTCTGTCAAGTTAGGCGTGTGGAAGGTGTCGCAGGTCGTCACGCTTGCTGTCGTCATGCTAAAGCTGACAAGTAATTGCTGAAGTAACGACATCTGTGCAGCAGATGTATTGAATACCTTGCCCGTCTCCAGCCAGTCAGGCAATTCCCTGCACATTATGCAAACCTGTGCATAACAGCCCGCCATTTGTCTGTCCGTAGCATGCTTAATGTAGTCTACACCCCCCCCACCCCCCCCCAACCTTATTTCTTTCAGAAACAGGTTAGTACAATTGCTCTTTCTATACCCAAGTCTTCACAGTTGTCTCTTTCCCTCAGATTTCCCCACCACGCCGCATGTATTTCTGTTCTCCATATTCGTTCCACGCGCATCGTTTGCCATATCTCTCTTCATTGCATTGGCCCATTATTTGGCAAGTGATAGAAATTTAGCAGCTCTCTGAAAAGCACTTGTTCCCTGTCTCCTACCACTTCCTTGGATCTCCGTTTATGAAGACATACAACCAATGTTTCAAACTCCAATAGCAGTGATTTTCAAACCATTTTCTCGCGTCGCTCTGTCGTCATACTACAGAACGTGCACAGTACACTGACACTAAGCCTGCTGTGGCCACCGGTCTGGTTAACCTGCAACTGTAGCTGCTGCTGCTTTTCTAATAGAACGCGACTAGACGACACAGGAGGGTCTGTATTTATGTTGGACAATGAAACAGTATCTTGAAGTTCCCTTTATAAATGTTTCTGCCTACATTTCGACATATTTAATACAATTCTAATTGTGCAATTAACATTTCTAAAGTTCAGTTATTAAAATAATTCCTAAATTTCTCCGCGCACCGCCAGGCGAAGGTCCGCGTACCGCCTTCTGTAAAGGACCGGCCGTGAAATGCAGCAAGCAGTGCTGAGTGCTGTGAAATTAGAGTGCTGTGTATTCTATTATTTGTGTTTCACGCAAGAAATGGCGAGTCGAAAGGTTCTGGACGGAATGGCAGCAGAATGCCTGAATTTCATCTGCTCTTAATTTGGTTGTGAACTTTTCGGTAATTAATTAATTTGACCTGAAGTTCAAGAGTAGCGGGTTTTGGGATTGTAGAGGGAAGGTCACTGAGGAACTGAACGTATAGAAGTTGGAATTTGAAGATTTGTGCACTGCAGTTAGAACATAAATTTGTAGCCGCTTCAGAACATATTCAAGGAAAAATCATGGACTTGGGTTTAAGAGATCATGCACGAGTAACCTGGGTTATATATAAACAGTCAGTCCGTACCGCGCAGTAAACACACTCCGTCTCGTATATACAAACCAGTCAGTTAATGTTGCATAGGGAAATAATCGCTGTTTGTTCTGAGATCCACACAAAACACATAAATACACTGTGTGGGCAGAACGTAGGATTGTTGAATGTTAAACTGGCGGTACACACACACACACACACACACACATATACAAAGCGGTGGAGTGTCACCATCCCTGACATGTCACAATTTATTGCATCCTGAAATTTGCGCTGATTCTCACGGTGACGACAGTTCAGTATCTTCTCTCGTCCCCAGTGGGGCCACAGTTCAAAGGTCGTGTCTCCGCTTTCAGTCAGGTTCATTCGTACCGCTCCGTTATTCTCACCATGCAGTACAATAACTGTGGTACTGGCCACAGCGAACTGAACTGCGGCGAAACAAATCTACTGACTGGTTACGTTTGTAGTGCACTTAGACAAAGGAAGTGACGTGATTAATCAATTTAAGTTTGAAATTTACTAAAATGACTAATTCCATGAAGCCACTACTACTGGAGAATCTAACAGTTTCTCTGTTAATTAAGAAATTCCTCGCAAATTATTGAATTGAAGGTGTCTGGCCGTGTTTACAACAGTTTGACAGTTGTCCCCATCCTGAAGCATATCAATTCACTTCTCCCATCCTAGTCCATTAAGACCCGTTTTAATACAGTCCTTCCATCTACGTCTAGGTCGTTCAGATATTTTTCACGTTTCTGCACCAAAACCCTGTACATACGTATTTCTGTTATGCACCATATGTACCGCGTATCCTTCCCATCTTTTCTCTTTTCATTTGATCACCCGAACACTATCTGCAGATCAGGGCAATTCCTGAAGCTGTTTTTATACCAAAGTCTGTCGCTTTCTGTTACTTCCTCCTCCTTCAGCCCAAAATGCTCTCAGCATCGTATCGTTTGGTAGTTCCGTGCCTTTCTTGCCCCTTCAGCCCTGCCAAGAAATCTGACATTTCGCTCATTCCGTAATTCAATATTTGAACTCATTCCACATCCTCGCCTTCCAATACTCAGTTTCCACCACGCAGAAAACACGCAGCACGTCGATTTTGGAGAAACGCATATCAGTGACGTGCAGAGAAGTGGTAGCTGGTTGTTCTGTGGATCGCACCAAACAGTGGGCAAAGTGAAACAAGTGGCACGCACAGCTACCATCGGGTAGACGTACTGGTTACTATGGTTACTACACATACCACCAGGTTTAACATTCAGCAGTTCCACGTTCTGCCCACACAGTGTATTTATATGTTTTGTGTGGATCTCAGAGCAAACAGCGATTATTTCCCTATACAACATTAACTGACTGGTTTGTGTAACCGAGAGGGAGTGTGTTTACTGCGCGGTACGGACTGGGTCTTTATATAAAGTTCAGATTACTGTTGATGTTGACAGTGGCACAAATTAAAAGCGTCCCGTGTGTTTTCAGAAGGCGCTGCCAGCATCGGTAGGCCTATGGCGGTAGGCTTCGTTGTTTCATTGCATGACGAATCGTCACCTTTACATAATGTTCTCCGTTTCGGCTGCAGAGGTCACGGAATAGTGTGACCCCCTAATTATTCTCCTTCACCTTTTCAATGGAGAAATTCGTGTTTAGATTTCTGGTTATGTCGTCCGGTCTCGCGTGATCAGTGCTGTTTGTGATGCAACGGTACCGCCCTCACAGCTAAAATGCCAATGTGTGTCTAGCCGAGTGGTACTGATACACGTGCAGGCGGACACACCACAACATAACCTAACAGCTTTTCCGCTTCCAAGCATATAAGCGTATCAATTTTCCGTGTAGGGGGTGGGGATGGGCTAGATGATCCGGTGTTCGAATTCACGCACGGGCGAGAAGATTCCCAAAAGATGTTCAGTGACTGTGGGGCCTCCACAGCCCCAAATTCAATGCATAGCAGAAGATCTCCGAGGTGAATAAGCGACCAGAGCTTGAGGCTGACGAGTCAGTAGTTAAGAGTGAGAGGAGCTGAACAGAATGTATTACAGTTGTACCGCAACGGCTTGGGCAGGACCGTCTTACGTTTTGTATTGCGACATGACACGTGACAAACTTGAGGGCTGTCACACTGCACAGGAACAGAAGGAGGTAATACTTCTATTGTCAGCTGGCAGACAGCAGGTCTGGACATGACAGTTTGTCTGCAGACTGGCATTAGTGCTGCCTTAGACAGCTGTGCGTGTGTTTAGGACTGGCAAAGGGAAAATAAACATATTGAATTAGGTCACTTTTGTCGGGAAGGTGCGACACGAAATGTTACGCCTTCGTTTGCGCGAATACAAAATTGTATTTATTATTTCGCCATGTCTCTTTCTCTCTCCCTCTCTCTCTATCTCTCTAATTATATTTTTTTCGTAAAATGTGAGGTTGGGAATTTTGGGCAAATTGTGTTGTCAACTTTAAATTCTGATTAAATATCGTACAAACACGAACAGCCACGAACTTCTCTGAAACGTAACTAGCTAAATGTTCATTGCAGTGAGAGGCTTTCGAAATATCGCGCCTGAAGCTAGCAAAGTTGTTGCATAAATAAATGTAGGGTTGCATTGATAAACTGTGACACTGAATGGTGACTCACTGCAGACAAGAAATTAAAGTAGTTAACTGCTAGCTCCATGGGTCAGAGTCAGTTCCTCGGCTAGTCAAGACATTACCCCGTTGTATGGATCCCAAAATTTCATGCCCGTTTTTACAACTGCCAGCCAAATCTTTCCATCCTGGGACAGAATAATCTAATAAATATACTCCGGCCTATTCCTATAAAGCTTTTAATAACTTTCCGTCTACCTCTAGATCTTCGAAGTGGCCCTACCAAAATTCTGTATGTATTTCTCTTGTTCCCCACACATGCTACATGGCCAGCCCATCTTTGTTTGATCACCCGACTGATATTTAAGTTCACTGTTAATCCTTTTAAACTTCGTCCATTATACTGACAAGAAACGCAGCTACATTCTGGGCTTAGCGGTGGTGTGTCTGTCTGTCTGTCTGTCTGTCTGTCTGTCTGCCTGCCTGCCTGTCTGACACTCTGTCTGCCTGCCTGTCTGTCTGTCTGTGGCCCCGCACCGCCACTTGCTACGGACACCTCGACTGCTAATCCTGTTTTCCCCACACTGTGCCACCGCCGGAATCATTACTGCGATCTCTCGGACTAATTCCGGACAGACGGACTGTGAAGGGCACTTCACTTTCAGGACGAAGGAACTAAACCTACAGAGGTACCGTGTCACTGTACCACGGACAGCGGACAGTCTCACACCACGCCATCCATCAAAAGGCCTAACTCTTACTGTGTGCTGACAAGCTTGAAGACGGAGACCAAAAGTGTCCCCTAAAAGCAGTAGCGTGTTAAACTGCGGTCCATACGTTGCAGAAAGTCTGTAGTCAGTGAATTCAAATGTGATTCGCCATCGTCAGAGGGCTATTGAAGAGCAGTAAATAAATAAATAAACGTCCGAGATTTGTGTAATATCTTAAAAATATCTTTCTGTCTGTCCGTCCGTCCACATGTAACATTTGCAATCTGCTGTGCCGATTTTCAACATATTTAGCATTGCAGAATTTTATTAACTCTGCTGTCACTGCATTCAACTGTTCGTTACAGTATGACAAAAGTAATCACATGTTTCGTGGCAACGTAACTGCAGCGACACTCAGCGTGCACCATTTATTGTACCAACTAACCGCACATCCTTAATCAGTACAAACATTAAATGAGCTTCTGCAACATGTGTCGGTACACGTGTACTGTGTTCAGGGAGAACACAGTGACAGATCTTAAACACCAAACGCTACTGCGAAGCTGTTTATATATATATAGGTTCCTGTCTGCAGCAGCTTTGTTGTTGGAGATGACTGTACGTAACAGCTACAGCGGCACGCGGTTTACAGTTTATGGTTACCCAGTGGTTACTTGCACTGTTTATCGTCACATGACAGGTATACAGATGTAATGGAGGAAAACCCTGCATCGTGTTTCTCCACAGAAAGTTAGGATGCCCTTTTATAATTGCTCGCAATGTAACTTGAGTCTGTGGTGCTGGCCATACTCGTACATCTGCCCTTTGCCTAAGGTCCACCTGCAGTGCATGCTGTGAGGAGCTGAAAGACACGACATGTAGGATGTTCAGCGAAAATTCACAGCAGACACGACCAGACTGGCTCTGGACCAACACAGCTTCGCCTGCAATTGGTACTGGGCTTCGCCCCAGGGCGGTAAAACGGGCGAAGCGTGACGTTGGCAACTGCACCTCCATCTAGCACCGAGGTCAAAGTTGAGTAGAACTATGTCTATCTCCCCCTCTGCACCTTCGTGACCAACATACGGCAAGTCCGGATTTTTTACTCAGCTTCAAAATTTATTTCTTGTTGTTTCATCTGTCAGTTTCGGTCTGAAGTCTTTGTTGTAGTACTATTTCAATCTTTGGTCCCAAACAGGTGGTCTGTCTCCTACACGTTCTAGCAGATAAATGTTTTCCATTCCAAAACACACGAAAGATATGCTCACTGTAGCTGCTGCTGGTGGTGCAGTAAGTAGCAAAGCAGTCTGCCCAGACTTTGGCTGTCCTGCAGCCACACGCTAACCAATACATGTTCGTGGCTTCGGCCTTAATTACGTACAAAGACAACTTTACTCTGACGTTGCTCTACCAGAGGCAGACTGTGATAGGCGGACGTTATGCCACGGTGAACGGTGTGTTCTAGTGCGATCGCCCAGCCCGCAGCTGCACTTATCTACCGCACTAACCTACTGAGGCGTGACATCAATTGCGAGTCGTGTGCATTGGTTGGGTGCATCGAGTAGGTACAGTTGTACTTGTGTAGGTGTGCAATTGGACCGTTGTGAATTTGTTTATTACATTCCATATATCGCAGTTCATGACCTTCCGTGCCTTCCTCTGATATAATGAAACTTGGTTTACGTTGATGCACTCTGACGTCCGAGACACGTGGCAGGCAGTATGCCCTAAAAAGGTGTTGAAGCTGACAATGTGTGCGTGTGTTCAGTCGCAGTCGGTCTGTGCACTAGAGCTGAGCGCACACGTCGGCTGCATCTGACACTGCTGAAGGGCTGAAGGCGCACGACACACAGCCTCTTGAGTTCGTAGCAACAACACCGCTGTGAAAACCTGAAAAGTTGCACGGATTGAGGATGTGGATGGAGGAAATGGAAGGGTGGGAGTAACTGGAGGATGAAGAAAACTACGTAACATGGTGCTTTGCAGGAGAAGATGTGCGCTCTTCTGGCATGTTATCCGCCGTATGGCGGCGTTTCGGGACAATCTAGCGGTAAGGAACGGCCACTATACGCTGGGTAATAACCCAGAAGAGCGCAAATTTCAGCCTTTTTGAGGTGGACGCCTCAAATCACGAAAGGGGGCCTGTAATTTTTTACTCCTCAATAATAATTCTTGTGGTAGTCATTTAAAGCACAGTAATTGGATGGGTTAATAGCACGCATAGAAAGTACTGGTCTGAAAAGTGAAACGATTCGCACCTCTTAAAGCACCCAATTGTAGATTGGAAATAATGCTGAAATTATGTAAGGAAGTTGAACTTTTGGGTCATAACGGCAATTCCGGTCGGGTTTCGTAAAGAATGAGCAATGTTTTGACTAGTTCAGCGTCTATGAATTTGTCAAGAAGAATTTTATTATGTGGCATTGGCTCGTTACGTAGGAGCCGAATTGCTGGGTATTAGGCTGGGCCATTACATGAAGGTGATACGGATTTTATAGCCATGTTCAGACCACTTGGTAGCTGATAGCTGCAGCCGTTGCTAGGCTCGCCTCGAAACGTTCAGGCAGCCATTTATTTCGTTGGGAGACATTAACTTCGTTCCGAAAACATTAATTGTCTCGTAAGTCACTGTAGGTGTTTTAAGAAGGATATACAGTTCGGCGGCCCGTGAGCAGCTCGCCATACCCTCCCGCTCCTGCCAACGGCAATTAACCTTGTCAGAACCACTGCCCATGTTGGCAACGTGGCCTGAAAAAGTGATAACACTGAACGAGGTTTTTATTGACTTATGTCTTTTTGCAGGTGAGTCTGGAACGGCACAACAAAATGGAAACCGAACAGGTCAGTTCAGCAGCATCCACATAGCTCTGCTTTCAGGACATACCCGGTTCGAACTTACCGTCATGTCGAATGGTAAAGTTGAGAAACCAGACACACCGTTCTGCATCGGTGACAAACCGTATTGTTTGGTAACCTCGCGGCTTGCAGCCTTCGTGCACCTTCCGAATATTCTTTGTTTCTTTGTCGCAAAGAAAAGTATCCAGTGGAAGAGAATTGTGTTTTCTTCAAAGATAGAAGCTATACACAGTGTTTTGTCGTTACACATTTCAGACTGCAGTAGCAAACTGATTGCTTCCTTCTTTTGTGGCCGTCAAACAACAAAACGCATTGCTTGCTGTTAAGTTATCGTTATGCCTACACACCGGATTATTCTGCCTCCAGATACTGTCAGAACCCGTGACTTCGCTCTTGACCCAGTCCAAACAGTAGAAGTCACTGCATTTTTTGATCACTGAGTCTCAATATACCGCCTTTTGCACAACATGATGCTAGAAGGGCACGTCGTGACCCTTGCCCTGACCCCAATCAATCACGACTACACGCACACACGCAACATCTTCGATGCCCTCCGATCTGTAGCCAGGTCTCGCTCGTTGTGCTGTGCTGACTGCAGTTCCGTCTGCACTGCTTGTCTCCCCACCCCCGTGCATGCTACTTGCCCGTCCATATTATCCTCCTTCCTTTGCTCGTCCTGCTAATTCTTAACGAAAATGCAAATCTACCAGGCGGCGAAGTAAGTGGCGTTACATACAGCAGGGTTTGTTAGCCACCCGCACATCGACCGATGTGGAAAACCACCTCTTTTCGGCTGTTCTCCTACTGCTTATTCGATATGCTGTATCGGCAACTGGTAGTGCCGTCACAAACAGAGCACCCCTTTCGTGCAGCAGACGGCTTACTCTATTGTACAGACTGGTGGGTGGGTGCAGCGAGGAGCACTGTTAGCCACGCCAGCCCAAAGGCTACAAAAAACAGGCCACCTCATCTTTCCGCAGTTAGGAAGCGCCACTCCGTTGCGTCGGGTGGCGCTGCTGCTGTTGTTGGTACGTACTGAACGTCAGACCTGACCGACAGAGCGGCTTCATTCCTGCGCAATTGGAAAAGTCCTGGGGGAAATGCAAAGAATCGCCACTTACAGACCGAGTACCCTAAGTTTATCCTGTTTTATTTCAGACCTTACAAACGCTTGACGGGATGTTGTATGATGTTAGGCCACGACCACTCCCTTCGACATCATTTCCACGTTTTTCTTCACCAACCATACCTCATATGATGCCATATATCTTGATTTAGTGACATTATCGTTAATTAGGCCACAACAACGAGGTCTGAGGCTACCACAGCGGTGCTGATGATGGCTCCAACCTTCCTGGAGTGACCACATGGCGACCGATCCGTAGGTACAGCGGTCTGGGCCCAACTGTTGCCTCCACTGGCAGAGTCGAATCAGTCCAAGTACGAACTCAGTATTCTGAAAAGCACTTGGGGACTGTGCATTATACCTGTAGACATTTGTTTCACTTTCCTTCCGTGTCATCTTCGTCTGTTTTCTTTTATACGATCGTTCTTATGCCGAACAAAATTCTACGTTCTGTGTCGCAAGTGGCTATTAAGAATCTTTGACAACTCTTGTGAAGTTCATTTGCGACAGTACATTCTTATTTCAGAAGTGCAGTCTGTGTGCATGAGAAGAACACAGCAAAGGTTACAGAGAAGTACAGAAAATATTTAAAATTTAAGACTACATCACACTAAGGACAGAACAACTCAGTTGCCACATTACGGTGAAAGCAGTGTTTCTCCATCTATAAGCCAGTAATTTAGCGTGTAAGCAGATAATTCCTGTTTCTTATGAGATGTTAACGATTTAAAAAAATTCACCCTAGAACAGGCCACAAAGGCCCAGATGGGGAGCAGCGGTGTAGCTCTATTCTTTCTTTAACCCCGGCACTAGATGGAGGTGGGTCGTCAACGCCACGGCCTGGCTGCTTTACCCCCGGGAAAGACCCGATACCCATTGTATAGGAGGCTGAATGGGTCCTAGGGTCGGTCTGGTCGGGAGCGAAAAATCTCGACCCCACAGGGATTCGATCCCCGGACCGTCCAACCCGTAGCGAGTCGCTATACCGACTGAGCTATCCTGGCCCACAATGCTTACGAAACACCAAAACAAAATATATGGGCAAAATAATAATCACTTTAATGTCAATTTAGGTTGAATCGCCAGTACAGGCAAAGGTTGTTTCTTCTACACAGCACCCAGAGGGCCCTGGGGCCCACCCAGCGGTCTACCTCATGGGTATCGGCAGATCCTTCTGCGGAACTGAAATGACCGGGGCGTGAAGCAGTATCGCTGCTCATGGTGTGTTGTTTTTGTTTTGATATTTCGATATTTTGTTGCCGTTCTGAAGCTCTCCTTGTAACTTTCCCTCCGGCCACGCCTCTCACCTGCCTGCATTATTTGAATCGTTCCGCTCCATTGAAATGCGTTGCCAGGTGACGGCTCAGTTTCGGAATTCACAAAGCGAAGCGAAGCCGCCCACAGTTGTGTCGTAAGAATCTGTAATTATTGACTGTGTCCAGGTGTGGGCAAAGTCAATGTTTTTGCCTCTATAATTAAATGTGGAGTGATGTATTTGATACAGCTACGAATCTGCGTTTACACAGACCTGGATCCTTAAGTGAGAACTTCAAACGATCCTAACGTCGGCTTAGAGCTCTTCACGTTACAGGTAAAGTAACGGCTTACTTCAGGTAGGCACATCAGTTCCTGTTCCTGTTACTGTAGAGGCTCGCACAGACACACTAGTGGAAAACTCGGTGGACCACAACATTGTATCTTTTGCAACGGTTAACTGAGCCGATCTGCATGCTGCATTTATGAAATGTATAGTACAGCCACCTGCCTGATGAGTTTGGAAAGGAGTGCGGCATGAGGAAGACGTGACACGCGCAGTCACAAGTAGGTGGGAATATAATATTAAAATAGAGGTTTGTTAGGGTGTGTGGTGTGTTGAATGGATTTATGTGGCTCAGGATGTCGTCCACTGGCGGTGTTTAGTGAAGGTAACGCAGTATCTCCATGCTGAACACCCTCCCCAACACCCTCCTCTCCTTGATCTGTTCAGTTTATCGTCTGCACTGTGTTACTGCGTAATTTGTCGCAGATGAACACAGCTGCATTACCGGATTTCTCTGTAAACTCTAAAATTAACCTGAATTACATATAAAGATCCAGTCCGTACCGCGCAGTAAACACACTCCGTCTCGGTTAAACAAACCATTAGTTAATGTTGTATAGGGAAATAATCGCTGTTTGTTCTGAGAGCCACACAAAACACATAAATACAGTGTGTGGGCAGAATGCAGAACTGCTGAATGTTAAACTGGTGGTACATACAGTGACATCTGGGCTATAAATGTTTAAAATTCAGAGCCCTGAAAAATTCAGTTGTTGCAGTCAGTCCATTTCCCTGAGACCAGACACCAAGTATTACACCCATGACCAAAAACAGTCTTTCATCAGTCTGCCTCTGAAGCGACTTCCTTGGGCGCTGGTACACGCTGCAGGACTGAAACCAGAGCCATTCCCTGGATTCGGACTGGTGCTCTCAAAACGCCATTACAGTTGTATTTGTATGCAATTAGTGGACTCAAAGATTCGAACCTGGGTCAAGGCACTGGGCACGTCCAGACCTTTCGAGGCGATGTTCCTGTAAAGCACAATTCAGTGCTGCCCTCTCACTAGCGCTCGGCTCTTCCAGGTACATAAGAACAACAATTTTCTTACACCGCTGTGTATGATGAGTCATGAGGACAAAATGCAGCAGATGCCGAGCTAGACGAGTGTAGCGACCATCGTACAGTTTGGTGCCTTCATAGACTTAATACTGCGCTACAGGAATTGTTTGCGCATGGATAGAAACGGTCGGAGTTTCAAGCTGACTGCTCAACTCCGCCTACAGCCGAAATCAAAAACACGGAGAGATATACCGCCACTGTCCATAGTAAAAATTGAAGTTTGTTGTTGTATACTGCTGTAGATCGTACCTCACGGAGAACATAGTGCGCTGTCATCAGGAAGACAAGGGTTAACGTCGTACACAGCAACCATCTGTGTGTTCTGCAACAAGTCAGAATTCCTGCAGGGTCCTGCTCTCAAAAGAAAGACTTTTGTGACTGAGGTTAAACTGATTACCTCCAGGTTACAGTCGCTGTAATTCCGTATAGCTGGCAAGAACAGCTTCCTCACAGCCTGTCCTTGTCAGATCCTGTTGTACCAGGCAGGGTAAACTTCGCAGCCTGGAAATACATCAGTAAGTATTGCAAAACAGACATCAGTATGTTTATGTACATGTGTGGCATATCTCCTGACAGAAGTGTGTGTGTGTAAAATGCCCCGAACCTTCCAGCCCGCGTCTCTCGGAACGCTGTGCCGTTCGCACACACACTTCGGTTGTGCAGCTTGCGGTGGGACGGACGGACGAGGGAGCGTGATGCAACAGCGAATGATACTGTCGAGGGGGAAGTGGAGCTCGGAGTAAAACCTGTCCCTGTGTCTGTCGTGCTGTCCACAGAAGCCTCGCATGCCCTGGCCTAGAACTGAGCTCTAGGCGCCCGCGGTGAGAGGCCGGCGACCAACCGTGACGCAGCTGTATAGAGCTGTAAGAATTGCCATAAAATTGCTGCTTGATGACAACTGGAAATGTCAGGGGCTACTGCTGGTGACGTCATCCTCTGTTATACATTATGGCAGTGAACGGAAGCTGAAAATGTAGCCTGTTATCTTTTGAAATTGGGAAAGGTTATTGGATTTATAGTGACACAGTAAATGGCTTAAACACAAAGAGGCACAGTATGAATAGTATTCCACAAAGGTGGGCATGCAATACCGACTAAGGTCACTTACGTGCCACTAGAGCAAGCGGTGCCGTTTTGTGCACGTTGATTGCAGACGATATTGGTACACCGTTAATACGATATCGGGACAGACAATTCTGTGTTGAAATGTGTTCAGTGTAATCGGCGCGGATTGTTGGCGGCGGGAAGTGGCTGTGGTTCAGTTAAGACGCGCTCTTTTGTGAGAACAAAACAATTACGTGGCTTGTTGAAGACACAAACTGACAGACAGAAACGAGGAGCAACGTGGATGTGTAGAAAGTCACTACAGTCGTTACTGCTGTGGGGAACAAACAGAGAAAGTTACTGCTCGGCAGGTTTCCAGACAGTGTCCGCTCGTCCTTCTGGTAAAGGCACACTAGGAAAAGAATGTAAAGCTTCGGGAAGTGAAGAATCTGAATTATAATTCAAAATGCAGTAGGTGCCGTAGCGCAGTGCACATGTTACATTCATGACTGTTTCCAACAGCCACCAACCGTCCCTCAACTGAGCCAGATCAATCCTGTCCACGCTCTGCTGTTCTGTTGCCAATTCAAACAATATACTTCCATCTGTCACTAGGTCTTCAGATTTTCACACCACGATCCTGCATGCATTCCTGTACTTCCCGTCAGTGACACAGGCTCTGCTCATCTCATCACCCTGCATATGATCACAAAATGAGCAACACAAATCGTGAAGCGTCTCATGCAGTTCCCTCCACCCTCCTGCCTACTGCTGTCTCTCTCGCAGTATCAAATGTCTTCTCGACACATCCTCAGCCTATGTTGTGCTCTTAATATGAAGAACCAAGATTCAAACCCATAAAAAAAACTGCATGCAAAAGTCTAACCTTTATATTCTTAGGCAGCAAAGGGTTAGAAAAACGACGTTGGACAGGATGGTAGGAGGACCTGCCCGAATTGAACCTGCTCTCTATGGTTTGAGGCATTCAATTTGAACTGAAGGTGCTATCATGCCTACAAGTTTAGTTTAAGAGCTGGGAAGCATTTGACTGGAATCGATTGGCAACCACGATCTGTTCTCAGGTTGGAAGTCACCGGTTTCCATGACAACAGATCCCCACCTCTTGTGCTGGTGGTTCTCCCTCTCATTGTTCCCCAGCAACAAACAATAGCTGTGACACTGCCGCCTGTTCCCATGCACTTGTATATCAGTTTCACGCAGTAAAACGTTGCGTGGAACAGGTTAAGTGAAATCGCACAGTGGGAATTTATTGCAATGATATAAACTTACAAGAAATTAAACAGTAAATCTTATGTATATTGGACCGTGCATCATTGTGGTAATTGAAGAATAAGAGACCAACTTGATGTCACAATTTATTAAGTTTTATTTCACTTCTTCTGTGCTCAACATGTTTCGGGCATTAATACATCCATCATCAGGAGCCTGCGACTTTGGAGTGGTATCGGTGTGGCAGGCTTCAGCCTGCCACACCGATACCACCCCAACCCAGCCACACCGAAACTCCAACACATATCGAAACAAGAACACACAACCAATGTGGTGATACAATAGAAAAGTCGCAGGCTCCTGATGATGGATGTATTAATGCCCGAAACATGTTGAGCACAGAAGAAGTGAAATAAAACTTAATAAAT
>Ga0123357_10003799_pt1 | contig 17470 bp, 10 predicted proteins | sample TergutEmb28metaG_FD_89873 | JGI IMG/M metagenome (GOLD analysis project Ga0123357, IMG submission 89873) | Embiratermes neotenicus P4 segment gut microbial communities from Petit-Saut dam, French Guiana - Emb289 P4 | ecosystem: Host-associated > Arthropoda: Insects > Digestive system > Gut ... | reverse complement strand
TTTTCCCCCGAAAGTCGTGCCACTCGTGAGATAATGTGTAAAAATATGGTGGAGCCAGAGACCCCATAGACGACAGTATAATACAGCGCAGAAAATATGCGATTTGCTTGCCCGATAACTAAGACGAGAGTACGAGCACACGTTCATAATATTCAATACTTACTGCTCTTACACGGCAACAATGGTTATGCGAACGTGCCTCAGTGTTACGTTACGCGTGCATTACCCGTTCTTCTTTACAGACACTATGAACTGCAAGAGAAGGGATGCCAGCTACTCAACCTACCTAGGACCCAGCATGTTCTGCTGCACCTCAAAAGTAGCCATAGGGCATTTATGGGTTTGCAAAATTCTGGATGTATCATTTAAGCTGTCCAAACCTTAGTATGTACAGATTGTTTGAAGGGTATTTAACAATATCGTTTCACCTACGGAGTTTACACGTTTTGTGAAAGTGACCACAGTAAATGGCGACTAGGATAAGAATTTGGAAAAAGGCAGTCATGACCTACGTCAGAGTACTGCCGGGCATCATTTGAAGAAATTGACTGAAACCACAAAAATTCCAGTAATCCTTAACATAAATTTGCGGGACATGGCCTGGGATTATTCCCAATGACAAGAACTTCAAAGAGCACCATAATTCATTCGAGGTGTGTATTGTGTGACCACCAGCTAGGAACGTTTCCCAAGCACTCTTCAAGGGTTATCCCTTTATCTAAAATCAGAGCAGGCAGTCATGAAACACCGAAGTAATAGTGACACAGCTGAAATTTTTTTTCGCGGCATTAGCGAAATCGTACTGGCTTCTTGGGACATGCAGCGTGCATTAATTTGCATTCCTTTCATTACAAGAGCCAGTGTACACCCACACAGATTTTCCAACTGGCACGTTGTGCGCTTGATGTCTTTATAACCAGACCGAGTTTTCTCAGTCGGTAACACATCTATAATCGAGGGGCAAACGGTTCGAACTTGGGTCGGACACCGGCTAAATTAACTGCAATTTTTCGCGGTATTACTCAGACCCTCCCAGGCAAATACAGACAGTCCCTACACTTATCCCACGACTGGTTCTTTCCACATTCTTTTAATTCAGGTATTCATAATCCTATCAATCGGTGCCACATAGTCTGTGCTACTGAGACCGTCGTTACGTAAACCACGAATAAAGAAAAATAAATGTTTATAAAAATTCGGAAATTAAGCAGGCTGGCTGAAGGGGAGGTTTGATTTGTATTCGAGAGATACTCGGTTCGAATCACAGCCAGGACACCCGCTCTCTTAGCAAGTTTAACGTGATTTTCTCCTGTCCCTTCGCAAATGAGGAAATAGTATCTTACAACAAGCCACAACCGCGTCCTTTCACATTGCTTCTACGTGTATTTCAGCAGTCACTATCATCCAATGACTCGACGCTATACAGTCTGAGCTACTGATAGCATAAAGCATACACAAATATTCCCTAACAAATACAAAGATCGTTTAACTACACTGTTCCAACTGGAGCAGTTACACAATGCTGAATTAAATGTGAAGATTCTGATGTACGGGTTTCGTAGGAAGAGGTACTGAATGCTTCAAAGTATTACTCAGCTTCCGTTTTAGTCTATCCAGAAAATATATGGAAATGTGTCGGAATAGCCGATTCGCAATCGAGATTCGAACACCGGATATATTTCGAATACAAGTCTTGAAAGTTACAGCTACGCAAACCTTCTAGCTAGAGCTGCAAGCACGCTAACGCACTACCACTCGTACACACACACACACACACACACATGGCCACCACATAAGGCTTACCACATCACCGCACTAACTTTAAGAGACCGTTACTTTGTGTGATTTGCATGGTTCCCACAATTAGAGCACACAAAGCAGTCAATCAACAAACTGCAGACCTCATCCATTCCAGAAACAGCAGCCAAATCCATTAGTTAACAAGTCGCATGACGTTCCTTCCCTGAAGGGGGACCATAGGCCCGGACACAACAGCGTTAGCCTTACCGCACTATAATGGTTTATAATTAAACTCATGCTGAGAGATGCTGCAGTCCACTAATAGACTTGTATTAGGACCTCTACTGGAGGCTGCGCGCACTTTGCACTGCAGAAGTGTCCAACACAAGACGCAATGCTGAATGTAAAGCAACAGCTGTGCCAATCCCAAGGCATGAGAGCATATGACAGTGTAACCTCGGAGTTATAGGGAAGTCAGAAAACGGCGACAGGCTGCGGCCGCTTCTTCCGAGTACTGAACCTGAATTGCCCCAAACAGTTACGAAGACATTCTCACAGATTCACGACGTCATCTCCGCAACTGTTGCCACTCCTTACAACAGGAAGACGTAATTCTAACCCGGCACGTATGAATATTGCACTTAAACACGTGACAAGTGACGTATTTCTTCTGTCCGCATTCAATAGCCCTGGGGTACACCCAGCCTCTAACAGAAATGAGTACCAAGGTCACTTCTGTGATCCTAATTGTGCCGAATGTCAAAGTAAGCCCAACAATCCATCCCCTCTTTGAGTCCCCATGACTGGCTACAGAAAAGCTTCACCTTTACCTCTTACTTGAACATCTGAAATTCAAAGTGGCCCCTTAGCAATCATCCCTAAATCTAAAATATTTCGGAAGGATGCCATGTCGTTTTCATCTTAAAATAAGCTTCCCTGAGGCTGCGGGACTACAAAATTTCAAGACTGTACATGGATATGTCGTGGCACGGCTGTCAAGACTCCTGCTTCCTGTCCGAAAGATCTCGACTGTGAATACAGTCTTGGCCATATACATGCTATTCCGATAGAAGAACTCGTGGTTTTCCTTAGCCCATCTATGTGAATATTGCTATAGGATCCGCCGAACACGGCTCTCCTGTTTCACAGGCCTATAATTTCTTATCCAACATTCACATATTTCATGTCATTAAGCGATACAAATGTTAAAGTAAACCAACTCCATGGAGCTGACTAATCGAGAAACTAACAGTTCCTCATCTAGTTAATACGTACGTAGCATTTTATGGATCCTAAGTTCATTCACAGTTTACAAAGCTTTATTAAATGACTGGGCACACCATATAGCAATATCTGCATTTGGTCCGCTTAAACACTTCGCAAACCGTATTTAAATCGTAAGGTACACATTTTAAAAACAAGAAAGAGTTGTAATTGCATGCCAACCTGACAGAGATTTAATACAAGGCGACAGTTTGTTTAAATACTAATAGACGCAAGTAATGTGACTCTGACTTTTTCCGACCAACCGATACTACAACAAGTTGCACTAAACCCGGCCGGCACTACAAATCTTAGACTTATTATATGATAGGCTTGTATTGTCGACTTCTTAAAAATTGTTGATCAAATCATGAGATTTCGAGATATATTGTTATACACGTCATGCCACTGAAAGCTACATCACCTTTATCACCTTTACTTTTTTATTTCCATATCGTACCAAAATAGCGGCCGTGCAACTTCCTGAGGTTAAAGTTATACCAGTGCTACTTACTTGTAATAGACGTGTAATCCCGTGTAGTTCTGTGATTTTGAAAAAAATACGAGACTTCTGTCACGGAAATTTTATTAATGTACAGCAATATGGCCGAGCGAAATATATATTTAGCTTCCAGTTTCTTTGTCATAACGAATGATGCTTTGGAAATGGTTGAACAGAATACTATTAAGAGAACCCTACATATTTTTCATGAATAATTTTTTATATGTTGATAATTACAGACATTCGGAACATACGAAACTTTTCAAAGTGCTATCTAGCAAATTTAAACTGTTCGGAATATATTCTAGTAGAAATTATGTAAGTGTACAATTCCTACTTTACAGTTTCTGCTAGCCTAACCGCGTAGACTGCAGAAAGCAGGTCGGCATCAGGGGATTCTTCAGTAGTACAGGGCCCCGAACTGAGAGCAGCCCTAAGTGATGAAGGACGGTAAATAAGTCATGCTCTTCAATTATTACAATGTAGATGGAAGTACGTGCTCCGAGAACGTCACTGTGTAACACAAATCCTAAAAAGTGTGGGTAGTCCATTCTGTATATCACGATCCAGTGCCACAGCATACCAACACCGCAGGAGCCTCTACCCATTTTGTTCTGAAATTTCAAAGAATTCTTCGTATTTAAAACATCCTTGCCAAGTGTAATTTGCCACCAATGAACGACTTAGCTTAACTAAATCGGAACTAGGATGACGTGATAAAATTCCAACGGAAGGCTGTACTAGAGACTGATGGACGAGTGAAGGATGGATAGACATACACAGGCAGAGAGATACAAACAGGTAATGTTCACAGGCACATAATTATACCTGCTCCAAATTATGTATAAGCATGTGAACATTCGCCGATCCCAGCAGTCTAAGGCGTAGGTATGCGACCACTCGCTTGCTGGGATTGTGGGTTCGAATACCGCCGGGGGTCTCTCTAGTGCGTGTTGTTTATTGTCAGAGATCTCTGCGTCGGGCTGATCACTCGTCCACAGGAGTCCTACCGAGTGTGGTGAGTCTGAGAGTGATCACGAAGCCTCGATAATGAGGAGGCCTTGGCCCACTAGGGGTTGTTGCACCATGGGTGGGGGATGTACATACATTTATCGTCACATGCTCACCTGGCATATCCGTGCTCTGATGAGAATTCCAACCTTCGTGATCTATATAAAAATCCTCACTAGTTTCATCAATGCCACTCACAAAAGAATGCAAAATACTCTGGATACTGCTTTACAATATTTAGAAGTTCATTACCACAGTTTTCGTCCACGTTGTTTCACCTGTGCTAAGCCTTCGCCTGACAGAACTCTTAACACAGACTGTCCTTTATTAAGAGAGAAATTCCTATAGCAATGAATTTCTTTATTTAATACAAATCGTTCGTAAAGGAAGCTAAGCCCCTCGTCATCCGGTTGAAACCATTCCAAGCTAACTTCACAATCCGGCCGCCATTACGTCCACTGTTGCAGACTGCAGAACCCACCAAATAGGTTTCGCGGGCTCGATGGTCCTTGGACGTGGGAATTAAAAGAACTCCCTACGTTCACGACAGGTACGCGATACTGATCGGTCAGTCCATAGACACATTTATAGAGTGGCCACGACACTCGAAGAACGTTGAATTAAAATTCCCCTGCAAGAATTTCGCTCGTGAAATGCAGGATAAACCTGTACGTTGAGAAGTTTTCACGATTTTGAATCCTCATTATAGGGTTATCAAATCACGAAGGATAAGATAGGCCGGACACACGGCATGAAATTGGAAGAACACACACGTATACAGGGTTTTAGTCGAAAAACCTGAAGAAACAAGCCACTTGCAATACTTAGGCGCAGAAAGGAGAATAACATTAAAATGGGTATTCAAGAAACAGGATGCAATGGCGTGGAGTAGGTTCATCCGGATAATCATAGGGATAAGCGGCTGGCTATTGTAAACACAGTAATGGAATTTCGGGTTCCACAAAATGCAGGGAATTTCTTGAGTAGCGGCTAAACTATAAGCTTCTGAAGAAAAACTCTGTGTGTTTTAAACCCTTCAAGCACTAGCGACCTGGTCTGTTCCTCCTCAGGTTATTGCGACAGAACATAGAACTTGCGGCAGCAAGCACACGTTTCTTGTACCTCGGGAATTTCTAGTTCCACACGAAGAAACGAACTACACCAAGCCATCTTCTCCAGACGAATAAACCACTGAATTCTACAGTCAGTTACATTACAGACTGAAATACACACCCTCACTTCTTATTGTGTATAGCGTCATGCCATTTAAATTTGAAAGGGAAGTGGTAACGGTTATCCATTACTGGCTATGATTTGCTGATTTCATTGAGATCCATTCTTATGTAATGATTGTGAAACTTGGTCCCTTAGCCATGAAATAACCTATGTTGAAGATTTTGAAGAAAAAATGCTGAGGAAAATACAGGGACTTTTAAATTTTCCCCCCGCATCACTCCACACACGCGTGGCGGTAGGCAGGGCAGCGAGCGAATTCCACGCACTGTAGTTGAACACATTTCAGGCAAAATTAGATTTGCATACAACATATTTAAGAAAGTCCCAGAAATGGTTTGCGGAGCGTTGTTGCAGTGATTTGAAGAAAGGCGCGCGTTTTTTTTAACTTACACGTGTTCAAAAACGATGTCAGAAATATAGGTATTTACAAACCTAATTAGCCTCACAACTCATCACACATGAAAACTAAAGTCATGTAATTGCATTGGATTTTCTGCAAACCAATAGCGGAGACAACTGGTGTGTTCTTGTTATATGATTTCTGAAACTCTGTAAAACTAAAGTTGGTGCCATTCCTATTAACACTAATTTCTAGGACAAATTTTCAGGTAGGCATTTAGGTGCGTTCGCAAATCCGCGAAAAGCGACTATCAGCTTCTTCATGTGTCTGTCTGTTTGTCTGTCCGTCCGTCTGTCCGCATGGATTAATTCGGCCCCCGCTGGATGGATTTTCATAAGATTTAATGTTTTAATATTTTTCGAAAATCTGTCGAAAAAATTAGAGTTTCATTAAAATCTGACAAGAATAGCGGGTACCGTACACGGACACCTAGGTAGATGTAGGATATCTCGCTCACTTCTTCTTAGAATAAGAAATGTTTGAGACAAAATTTGGAGAGAAAGTCAAAACACACATTTTGGGTCCAACAACTTTTTTTTTTCTGAAAATCGTATCGTTTATGAGATAAGGTGGGAAAATATGGAGCAGCCAGAGGGGCCACAGGTGACAATATAACAAGGCGCATGTGGATTGCATATTGGATAAATAAGACTACAGACACACACTCAGAAAATGTAATAGTTATTGCTTTTCCACGGCAACAATGGTTTCCGTGACGCGTCTGAAAGTTACATTTATACGTACATTGCCTGTCTCTTTCTAAAATAGGTCTTTTACAGAGTCCTGCACTTTGACAATTTATTAAACACAGGAAACCAAGTAAAGTGGACATGCAAATATATCAGCCCTTTGCTACAGCTGGATGTCACAGAGGTATCCTTCTCCTTACTGTACATGTCTTCTGCAACTTCCTTAGTAATCGTTTCATCCGTGATGACACGCTTCGTTTTGTACGAATTTTCGGTGCAGACACTGGTTTCAATTTAATTGAAGTTGTAGATATTTGTTTTTGGAGAGGGAGCGTTGCTTGTCCCTCGTTTTGTTTGGTCTATCTCTTCATTAGGACTACAATTTTTGTCTCATCACACAGCCGTTTCTTACACGGGCCGTCGGTGAACACTGCAGCCGACTCCATTTTTATCTTCCGCAGACGCCTACGAGTATACCTGGTTGTAGGACTGGTTCTAAGAGATAAATTGTGTTCATTAGATAATCGGCCTGCCTCAGGTTCCAAGAATTATAATAGCCTCTCTGGTCAAATTATTGAGCTACCATTCGAGTTGAGCTGAGTTGTACCATGCGGACGGACAGACAGACATGACGAAGCTAACAGTCGCATTTCGCAACTTTGCGAACGCGCTAATAGGACCTTATTTGTCGAGCACTATACATTTTCCATTTTCAGGAGACGGCAAGTACGTGTTGCTTCCTTAATCTTTCTCGTGTTCAGGAGAATAAATTGGGCACTTCGCACCAAGAAATGTCTCGTTTTCAATAGCGCTTTCATGTACGTAGGCTATTCGGAAAGTAAGTACCGTCTGTGCATATCTCTCGTGCATCCTCGAGACTGTCTCTTTACGCACGTGCAGTGACTTCCTCTATCAATTGAGAAGCCACAGACGCCATTTCGTGAAATTCGTGTTATGTCTATGTTTCTTCCTGTGCGTTAAACCTGTTTAAGACAATTGAAAGGGCGGCCGACTGTGAAATACGGTTTGTAATTCGGCTACCAAGTGAGATTCATCACCAGATCTGTCAAGTGTATGATGACAATACGATGATTGATGGCATGGTTAGGAAATGGGTTCGGATGTTCAATGAAGGACGAGAGAACGTGCACGATGAGGCGCGAAGTGGGCGTCCATCTTTGATGAATGACGATTTGGTGCGTAAGGTCAACGAAAGAGTGCGTGACGACAGATGTTTCACAATTTCTGATCTGTCCCTGCACTTTCCTCAGATTTCAAGGACTCTAATCTATGACATTGTCAGTAGTCATCTGGGTTATCGGCGGCCGCATTCTATGTGGAGCGTATACAAAAACTTGTGCCCCGCTACGATAAGTGCCTCAGTAATAGCGGCGAATATGTGGAAAAATAGTTTGAAGAATGTAGAATCTGATAACAATAAAATTTTTATGAAACCTTACTCGATTTTTTAACAGCGAAACGGTACTTACTTTCTTAATAAGCCTCGTATGTCTGTTACCCTTTCCTTAATGTAATCTCGGAATACCAAACAACTTACTTCCTCCCTTGCACCCCATTTCATTGTTTCTTGGAGCCGCAGGAGTTGGTTGACATAATTGAAATCCGTATTCGCAGGCACTTTGTTAATTACCTGAACAGATAAGCAGGGAAGCCTATGTCCCACACATTTTAGAGAGACCGCAGAAAAGTGGGCTCTTCACGCGATCTGTTCGTCCAGTTTACGCATAATTTGGAAAACAGCACCTCCTAGATGGAAGCCCGTTTGCACCACCCTAAAATTCATTATACTCTTATACAACAGACAGTAGTCTTTAGAAGACAACCGTTTTTATAATTCTTGATGGCACTTGTGACATTTTGAAGGTACCCATGGAAAAGCTTCTCTTACGTCAAATATTGGACAACTGGTAATTTCTGGAATAATGCCATGAATATTGGTGACCACTTGTTTTCATATGCACCAAACGATGGCGAAGTTCGCTACAGGCAAGTTAGAAATTCGGTGGTTATATATATAAAGAAGAAGAAGAAGAAGAAGAAGAAGAAGAAGCAGGGTGGAGGCAGAATACGGTCACCACTCTATAATGGGGTCAGAATTTGGACACAACCCCCCTACTTTGTATTCTGAGAGTTCATAAAACGTGAGATAAAACCACGCTCCATTGCTAAACAGCGTAAGCGTGGGGACTGTTTATCTAGCATAAAACTCCTTAAGGTACCAGTTCATAAACTTTGGTTTTTCTTATCTGCTTCGTAGAGTCTGCGAATCACAGTTGTCATTTATTGTCACAGGCAAACTCCATTTGGCGTGAACGATTCGCCGACGATTTTTTTTTGAAGACATCCCCAGCCTAGCATCAATTTCGTCCAGTATCTCTTCATTTAGCCCTTGCCCTCTGCGTACTCTCACACGTCTCGAATGGAGCTTATTGCTCGAAACCGTTTCTCTTAACTAGCGCATACGGAAATTGTTACCTAGATTCATGTCAGTTTCTGCAACAACCACATTTGGCGTATCAACGAGTATTATATAGGAGAGAAATCCGCATATTGACTGCAGAACATTCGCAGAAACATCATAACCTTTCCGACAAGCAGTGTGTGAAAGAGGCGTCGAATGGGCTTGAAATAAGTACCATAAGCGAGCAGACAGGAAGACGTAATTTAAAATAATGGCACTGAATATGTACGTAAGAGAGAGTAAATAACTGAAGCCTGGAGAAAATTAATCAGTGCCTGTCAATCCAACTTAACCGGTAAAAACCAGGGAGATCGTTACGTAAATTCTACCACTAACAACGTCACTCTTAGATCGAAATGTTTTCCTGAAAGAATTACTTCGAATCATTTTGGGCCTCTTAAATAACAGTACCAGTCCCAAACGCGGGAACAAATATATAAAACTTGTGAATAAATTTCTCGAGTTGTTTCGAATTTCGATTTTAATTTCTTGAACACCGCTGTTGTAGTTTCTCACCTCTTACGCCAGAGGCCAGCTGCGTGCAGACAGGACGGACTTCGAATATGAAGAGTCGATATGACCAACGCTGACACTTCACAAATTTTCTTAACCGTCGATGCAGTCAGTCTTGACGCTACAATAATTCATTTATGTTAAGCTGTCGAAACAACTTTCATAAGCCCATTTATTCAATGTTAAATAAAATATTACTAAGAGCACTAGGTCCAACCACGGGGTTTATTCATCATAAAGTAATTTTCTATCCCTTGCTGCGGTATGAAGTTAGTTTTCAAACGGAAGTTAGATGAAATAAAGGAAAATAAAAGTAATGATGTGATTGGTGCAGGGCAAATTGTGTGGGTAGCTTACACATCGCATACGAAATAAAAGGAAGCCAATAGAATCCAGAACATGGCACTGCTGGATACGAGACAAGAAAGAAAAAACGTTTCTCTCAGTGGAAAAGTGGCACAACTATGACATCACCGGTCGGTGAGACATGCTGACTGACCTCACAGACATAGAATATAAGAGATCAACGATACTTTCAGTAATAAGTTTCATTATGTCGGTGCCGGCATACGCAATTCCAAAACTTGCCACGCAGACTTGCAGCAACCCAGCTACTACCAAGTGGTGCTTTCCTTCACGAGCTTCAAAATAATGCTAAAGGCAATCAAGAATACTAAAGAGCTTCCAACCCGGAATTTAGCCAATATCGGTCTTATCACCATTTTCCATCAGTGACTGAAATTTATGTGGGACTTGAAATGAACGAGAAAGAAATGGGGTAATAAGCGAAAGTATAAAAGGACGGAAAGAAAGACAGATATGTATACGGACACAGACAGACAGATGGGAACAAAGAAGTAAAAATAAAAGGGAGAAGCAAGAAATAATAAAAGAAAAAATAACTTCCACACTTCGTGCAGTATGTGATAACGGTATGTATTGTACAGTGTTCAATGCCAGCAACAGTACCAGCTTGCAATTTCAATACTCTTTCACAGTTCGTAGATTCTGCAACGCTCAGCAGTTCAAACAGCACTGTTGACGTAACACGTTACAGGTCTGGTCCTTTTTTCTGATTAGTACAGAAGGTGAAACTCTTCTTATATTCTAGGCCTAGAGAATGGTAAGAAATAATTAAGGCGACAAAGAAGCCAATGGATTTATAAATTAATACTACAGTACTAAGACTAGCCCGATATTGTAAGAGAAGCAACTGCGCGCTAGACCACATGCAGCACCAGTATAACACAGTAGAGTCACTCCTCGTTTTACGAAATCGCCTTAAGAGATTTGGCATACAACACAGTTTTGTAACGAAATGCACATCTCTGCTTGGAACATTTCGAAAGCTTCCAAACTAAATGTGTCCCAGGACCACTTAAGCCAAGAGGAAGGAAGTCGAAGTTAAGGGTGGGTAAAGTGTCCCGTTCTTGTTTACATAGTTTAATCGCATTAAATTATGATTTTGTATTTCTAAAGGGCATGTAATAATCCAACGCGATTCCACCGTTGTACGACACAAGTTTCGTTTCAGGAAATAAAATTGTTTAATATTAATTTCTAGTGGTCATTCTTTGGTCGTTCAGGAATTTAACCAGCAGCCACGCGATTCATCCGACAACCCATAATGCACACTTCACTGTGTGTCGCTATTTTTCAGTGTGAGTGAAAATAGCATAACGTCGGAGTAGAATAATATAGGCATGTTTTTCTGCTTCGATGTAATTGCTTTCAGACTGACTACTGTGCTGATCGGTTAGATCGACATAGGCCGGTTCTGCCTCCAACAGGTAGCTGGGCCGAGATTGTTGGAGGTGTGAGAACCCGAAGACGTGCTCGATCGGATTGAGGCAACATGGAACAGTCACTTTCACAACTAACTGAGTCACTCACGACAAACAAATGAAACCTTTAGGTTCCCGACTTGTCACAAACACTAATACATTACCGAACGTATAATTATACCTCGTAACTTAAATCACACGTAGCAGGAATAACTTTCTTGTCCACATTCTGAAAGTACTCGGTCGAGGCACGAAAAAGAAAAATCAGATTTCTGTTTGTTCGCGTTTTTTCTACACCTTCAAACAATCGCAGTATATTTTGAAAGGAACAGCAACTGCTTCGTCTATATGTAGGTTCACCATTGACATACATAGCGGCTATATACGTAACATATCACACACCTAACTACCTAACCAACAATTCACCTAAGGGTACATAAAAACAATCAAAATTAATTAACAAATTAAACATCTGACTAATGAAACAAGTATACAATTATCTACATAACCAATTAAATAGTTATTAGGTTATCAATTAATTAACCATCCCTCTATTTAAGCAGTTATCAAATCACCTTACAAAACCAACTACCTAAGTGACCAATTAAGTAACTCAAGCAGGGTGTAAAATGCACTAAATTATTTTTGTTGAAAACGGTAACACATACACTGCTGTCTTTTATTATCTTCCAACATGAAACACACACAATATATTCGTTAAGGCGAAGGCCAAAATTGAATAAGGATGCATCGAATTTTCACAAAGAGGTGTTACTATAAAGAAACAAGTCTTTTGGCACGTAGCACCGTACATTTGAGAGAATATTTCCCGACTTCTCGATGGACTGCAGCGCCTTCATCACCAGAGGAACATTTTGGAGCACTTGACCCCAAAATTTAAGGTAGTATGACCCTTAGAAACGTGGAAAACTACTCGCCCAATGACATTGCGTTACATTCCTGAAGATTTTCATCTTCAGTAGCGCCGTTGTGAGAACTTTAAATCCCAATATTAATGTGTTACGAAAAACTAAGGACCTGCAATCCCTTATCCAGTTTCTCTTGCGACAACGGCTTCGAAGTCCGAGGTCGGCAAACAATTCGCTTCGACCCGAATAAATCGTCCATAAATCTCACGCTAGCCAGACCAGTACAGGAGTTCTTAGAAGAGTGGACGCCTCTATCCGTGTTACAGGATTGCACTGTGTTGAGAAATTACACGAAATATAGCGGTGAACAAAGAATAACCATACACGATATATCTAGAGTGTAAGTGGTATATGAAATGTTGAAGAAGGTTTCATAAGAGATTTCCTAAAAATGCAAACGCCTTCCAGATCAACAGTCTACACAACAATGGCGAAGTTTTGTGCAACAGAATCTGATATACAGAAAAAGAAAACCCGAAAAAGACATGTACTAACAGAAAAACTTAAAGATTAGACACAACGTCGAAAAAGTTATGTTTCTCGGCTCAACGTGGAATGTCTAGAAGTACAGTCTACGCTGCAACAAAACTGTTCTTGTTACGACCCCGCAAAACGACACTTGTACAGTCTACTTTCTCCAGACAGAGGGACAAGAATTCGATATTGCAGGTGGTTTCACACATCTGTGTTTAATAGTCCCCTTGACTTTGGAAATCGCGATATATTCTGATAGAGCATAATTATTTATATTGACGGGAAATGTAAACAGTCAAAACTGTTACTGTTCCTGCAGCACGGTTAACACGAGTCGGAGTGTGATACGCAATTAGTGATCGGAAAATAAAGAACTAATTATTTTTACGAAGAAATAAATTATGAAACTTAAGGAAGTTTAATTGACACCATTTTTACTAACTTCTGAAGACAAAAATATATACGGGCGTTTGATCCAGGAAAATGCTAAGGGCCATACAACTAATAATTCTATGAACATCTTAGCTGCCTCTTTTAGTGAATGAGGGTTATGTAGCCTGTCCGTTCAACTTGCTTCAATTTTTAACACTATGAGACACGCTAAAAGATAAAAGTCTGTGGACAATTCTCACTCGCTATGAGAAATAAAAGAAAACATTTAGCAGGATGTTTACGTTATTCCAAAAACAATTTATTTTTTTTTTTATTTTTCAAGATGTCAGGTCTGCATCGAAACTACCGGTCGGCATTGTTATACTCTACTTTAAACATGAGGTAGGTCACTAGAAAGGAAGATTGTGTGTTTGTATTTAACTAGAAGAGAAGGGCAGTCTCTTGATAATATGCTTCATTCATAAGTTTCGTTAATTACGCCTTCTCAACTGCATACACTCTGTCACATATAATGGGAGAATGATATATAACGATGAATGTGGAGTGACTTGAAGGAAGCGAATGTGCTCTATTTTAAATTGCTGACAGCGTAAATATATGAAAGATCTGAATAAAACCACGAAGAAATGCGTCATGGTAGCCCGTTTTCGGGCTGCAAATGGAACCCAGTAACACTCCCTGCCTCCAGATATAAAGCAAGAGCGCTAACCATTGAACTGCAACGTTCAGCGAATGAAAAAAAAAGGTGTTCTACAACGACAGAAAGGGACTGTACGCTGCCACAAGATCATGGATGCAAGAGTCCACTAGCCGCACTTCCTGTGCTTTGCCATTTACTGTGGGCTCCGCAGGAAAGCAAAGGAATTGGTAAAACTGTGGAGATAAATCCACCATGCGCACGTGATTAAATGTTGTCGAGTCAACATAAAAATATTATTCCACGCATCAGCAAAGATGTAAGGATGCCAGTGACAATGCTTACGTAATTGCGACGAGGTTGAGGAAATTTGGGCGGTTAAAAATCTATATTTAGTTTGGAAAAATACTGCTTCTGGGATGTAACGCCGTGTAGTATGATAGCAATTTACCAAAGCTTTGAATGAACGTACTGCCTCCACCTTCATGATACGACTACTATACCCCTATATGGCGGCATTAACTTCAATAAACAAAATATTAACGAGAAATACACCTCGTCAAACCATACAGTCCAGTCGACGATAACAGAGTTATTGATTACACTTTACTCGGTCAGTCGCCAAAAAATTATCACAAAAGAATGTTTATCAAATAGGCTAATACCTCAGAAGAAATTGCCAAAATAAAATGACTTCCAATAAAAAATATATTTCCATCACAATTACAAAGCAAACACCATTTTAAAAACAAAATCAAACAGTTTACATGGAGGCAGTAGGTTACTTCGAAACGTCGATAAATTTCTACTAAACCAAATGACGTCAGTTCTTTACACTTACGGTTTTAAGAATCTCAAATCTTCCACGTGTTTAACTTTGTTTGAACCAAACATGTGAAATTTTACATGGCACAGTATCATGAACACACCAACAAGTTTTACATTACATATTTCTTTTATGTTAAAGGCGTGTAGGTGTCGTGCAGTGAAAAGGCGAGATTTTGTGATGCCTGATCGCTCTTAGGACACAGTAGGCAAGGTATTTTCTTTCCAAAATATATTGTTAAGTCCCGAGTGGGCCAGGGGCTCCTCATTATCGAGACTTTACGATCACACTCAGACACATCACACTCGGTAGGGCTCTCTGGGCGAGTGATCAGACCGATACAGAGACCTCTACCTGACAACACACAACACTCACAAGAGACAGACATCCATGCTCCCGGTGGGATTCGAACTCGCAAACCCACCAAGCGAGCGGCCGCAGACCCACTCCTTAGACCACGCGACCACTTGGATCGGTGAAACTGTGAATGGTACCCAATGCGAATATGACCGTAGGCGGAGAAGGAAAAGTGACGTACATAAAGTAATAATGGTACCTCTACAACTCATCCACATCGTCATGAATTCGCTTTCTCTTTGTTTACCAACTGGAATTTGTCTCTTGTTCTGCGCAACAGCGGTTTTCAATTGCAAACATATGGCATCGACTGGAAATAACACATAACATGCACTGCGAAGATGAATAAGAAAGCTACTTCTACTGTATTTCAATCCACCCTTTCAGCATTTATTTTGGACTACGAATAAGAAGAAAAAGAGCATTCAGGAATGCCGGTCTCGAGAGCAAGACCGTAAGACAGGACTGCCCGTACATAAATCGGGAATTCTAACTTCACCACGATGTTAGGCACCAGAATTGTACTGGTACTGCAAGCGAACTGCAGTCACATAGAGAACGGAGGCGCGCTGCAATGTATCGCTGGATGGATCAGATACACAGATAGATAACAATAAGTCAGGTCAGCCACCCTCAGCTGCCTGTGCTGCTTCTTTCCATTGATGGCGGTTCGGCGCAAGCACCGTGTCCTCACTACAGCCTCCCATTGACGGCCAAGCTCCATTCACAACTCGTCTAGTGGCGATTTCGAAAACATCGCACCCAATTCAAGGCTCTCGCCGTTGAAGCAGTTCATTTTAGCAAAACTGCTGGCCTAGGAATCTACACTTCAGGAGGTTTAGGGTTCACGACCGGCCGCATCCACTGCAGGATATCTTAATCAGTGAGGGGCATGCATGCCCTCCACAGTAGTTGGAATCCCACGTCACGCAGCCTGCTTCCCTCTAACGGTCATCATACGTTACCTTCAGTACCATCACATCAACAGGGAAAAAAAGGAAATACTGACCTACGGGTTGTCCCATACGCAATATGCCATCTCGGTTCTCAGTTGGAATTTTGCAAGTGATCGGCTCAAGGATGAAGATAATTCGTTGAAGATTAAAAAAAAACTGTATTTTACCCCACAAACTACAATTCTCGTTTCCAAATGCACCCTGTCACGGCGAACAATTCAAAGAACTTGCCTGAACTCAAACGACTGCTCCTCTCCGTCAGCTTAACGTACGATGGAAGGAAGGAAAGCGGCCCCACAAACTGTCACCTTATATACATGTTACAAAGTGAGTCTAAATTATTTTATGACAGCCTCACATGGGTATGAAACTTTGCATCGCCTCAAGGTAAACTCTTAGCCCGAAGAATGGGTCCGATTCTGTCTCCGAAACATTACGTTTATATTTTAAAACGGGACGACAGATGAAGTCCACAAAGTAAACGACTCCAAATAGCTTGAGGGTGTCTGAGAACAAATTACTGATAAGACAGCTGGACCTAAGGGACAGACTGAAACAATAAACAATAAGAAGCTTCATAATTTATACCCCTCTCCAAATATTCCGGCAATCAAGTCAATGAGGATGGGAAAGGCAAGGCATTTAACAGTCATAAGGTGGTAAAAAATGTAATAACAACTTGAGGTGACAAAGCTGGTATCAACAGGCCACGTGAGAAACTTAGGAGTAGAAAGAAGGACAATAGTAAAATGGATCTTAAAGAACTAGGGTGTACGGTGTGGCCTGGATTCTACTGCCCGTTGATAGAAACCAAATGCCGGACACTGTAACTTAGTGACTACTAGATTATCAAGATTATGAAGTTAGTTAATATTCTCATCGGCATCATCATCACATGAGACTTCCATTGATTTCTTTTGTTTAGTACTCCATTAAGTGTACTAGATGGACGCATTACAGAGCTGACATCTGTTTGTCCCTCAGTAACCATAGTTTGCCTCTGAAACTACTGGGCGGGTTTCTATTCAATCTAGTACGCGTGGCACAAAGTGGATATCCATCCGTGTTTATTCAGCTGCAGCACGTAACTACAAATCCGAGTTTAAGTTATCATACCCAAACATATACTTGGACTGCAATAGTGTACAAGTAATCATTATTTTGTTCTTAAGCTTTCGCCGTGTTCTAAATGTAAATTATTCCTTTTTGGGTAATTCCCCGGCGTCTGAGTTCTAATTGCCGACGTTTCGGAACTCACTATCGGTTCCATCTTCATAG
>Ga0123357_10003798_pt1 | contig 17471 bp, 10 predicted proteins | sample TergutEmb28metaG_FD_89873 | JGI IMG/M metagenome (GOLD analysis project Ga0123357, IMG submission 89873) | Embiratermes neotenicus P4 segment gut microbial communities from Petit-Saut dam, French Guiana - Emb289 P4 | ecosystem: Host-associated > Arthropoda: Insects > Digestive system > Gut ... | reverse complement strand
GGGGGGGGGGGGGGAGTTTGGGTCTGGGGAATATCACAGTATCGTAGGCCTGTATGAGCCCTCAGTCGAAAAAAAAAATAAAAACACTTCTGTGAATTATTTTGAGGTTTACCCATATTTCGCCAGGATTTTTCGTAAATTGACCTATTAAAGCAAGGAACTACTTTGCTATATTGTTATTATTACTATTATTATTAAATGTTCCCGTTGACCAGTTTTTATGAGGGTATTTACCGCCTTGGAGCTTGATGGTGATCGCCAGGTAACGAAGCAGACCTAGATCACGTTGCACTTTGGGACCTCATACGATTGCCTGGCAGCCAGACCGGACGGTAAGAAACGGACCGCACTAGACGAAATACGCGTGCCTGGTGTTGCTTGCCTTTGGGACCGAGTTCATGACCGCTGGCACACCAGTAAACATATCCGCGGTGTGGCGAGTGTAGTATGATGGCCCGCTCCCAGGAGAAGTCACGTTCAGTAGCGTGTTGTCATGGTGACCACTGCTGCTGGCTCTGTAGCAGCAAACCTCGGAACCATCATCTACCATGCCATGACGTTGCCCGATTCGACCAATATCCGTTTTCCCGCTTATATGCCGCCAACAAATGTGTGAGGAACTTACACGTTATAATTTCCGTACATTTGCAGGGATTAAATTCGTGGACCACGAATTTTTCAACATAAATCAGTTTGTGTCACTGCGTATACGGGGCCAAATTTTTGGCAAACTGTACGTAAACTGTCCCTGCACACCTGGGAATCACAACCATGGCGCACGAATTTTACAGAAAAAAAAAATAGTTTTAATTACGTATTCATAAGCCATTTTAGCCCACGCTCCTGCTCATGGCCCATACTCTTGCTCACGACTTTCGAACTGCAAATAAGACGCGACTCCGAGAGGTCAAGATCTACAAGATCGGTTATTGACTACAATTATAATACCAGTAGCTCAATTGCCTGTAATGTGCTAAAAATGATTTAATGAATGAATAGTGCTCTACATGCTAAGTCGACCATGTTCTGTGCGGTAGTATATGGTAGATCATCATTTGTATCATTTATGAGCTTGCATTGCTGCCATCTTGTCAGTGACCAACGAAAAATTTATGATAGTTGTCGAAACATCACCTGTAAGCGGTAATCTTAAACGAAGTATTATTATTTAATTTTATTTTGTTTATTTTTTATTTTATTTATTTATTTATTTGTAATTTTCAGTCCATTACCCACTGGATTCAACGTTTATGTTGCAGTCTTACGTTTGTGTCGGACATACTGCTGTTCAGAAAGAACAGTGACTTGTTGCACCCGCTCATGTCTTCAAAGGGGGCGCAGTGAAAACGGATATAATGTTTTCAGTCATTTCAGATTACTTAGCTCTGCAGAACAGTGAAGCTAGCTTTTAACGTAATGAGCTGGCGGGCCTTAGCAGTGACGCATTTCTCGCGAGCACATTTAATTAATGTTTATTTGTAAAAAGGTACTGCGCACACCAACCTGGTACGCAATTATATTTACGTTAATTCTTAAGGGCGGAAATTTCCTGCTTAAAGGGAATTCGCTTGAAGCGGCGCTTCGCTGGTCCCAATTGATCACGTATAACGAGGACCAGCTCTTTGTGGTTTTCGGTTTGTCATTATATCTTTGTGTGTAATCTAACGAAGACCTTGCAGCTTGGATCTGTGTGCTGTGTAGTAACATCGCTGTTTCTGACACAGTTTAGTTTTGTTTACTGTAGGACCATTAGTCCGATTACATGGTTCATTTGGGTGGAAATGGTTTAATGCAAAGCGCTCTTCCCCTTCCTCGAAACTGCAATGAGAATTATGTGCGTTACTTGTGTATTACTTCAGTTTTTCACGTTAAAAGAGAACCCTTTCTTATTAGCTTGACATTGGTATATGTAAATCGTTGAGCTTAGAGCACAGTTTCTTCTTAAATCATGTATGGAACTAGGAAGGGTGAATGGATCGAATTGGTAGGTCACGTGTGAAACTAACGTAACAAACTCCTTGTACATGCAAAGCGATGGGTGTGTTTTGTTGCCACTTCCTTTGTGGCTTGCTTAATTACAGCTGATCGCTACCAATGATATTTTGTTAAAATTAAAATGTTGCATTGGGAAGTCAGAAGAACATGGTCACGGAGAGGGCCCATTCATAAGACATAGGATAGTGTCATACCTATAGGCTGGGAAATTCGGGTGCTTCCGCAACCAGTTGTAGTCACCATGCTGTAGAACAAGGTGGCCCTTCTGCTCATCATTGCGTTCAAGGGGAGAATAAATCGAATGATGTGTGGGCATTAAGCGAAGAACCTCTTTTCATTCTCGTGCACGCGTCCAATTTTACATTGTTTGCCTCATTCACACATTGTTATTTTTAATTTGTCCATTACATTGGCATTGCTTGATTCCCTTTGTCTCACTCACTACTTTTTAAAGCGCTGTTTACTTTTTCAAACTGATTCCTGGTGCAGTGGATGAATAAAATTGATTGCGTTGATTGGTTATTTTGCTGTTTGTGTATTGTATCATTTACAGCTGCGAGAAAAAAAAAACTGTCGTTAAATCAAGCAGTTACGTTTCGTAGGGATAGGGGAATTGCAGATGGATAGTATGTTGCGTGTCTGCACTGTTGGATTTCATTCCAATTTTACGCTTTCCAACTTTTCTGAGAAAAATGTTCGGCCACTCGCAGTACTCTGTGTTGCTGCTTGCATGCATGACCACGTAAGGCCTAAGTTAACATCGCCTGCCGCCAAGGGAACGGCCCAAAGAACTTGATTGTGTTCACATACAGATAGATCCATGCTTGTGCGTGTCAAGGCTATCTTGCGCACAGGGGAGTGTCGTAGTGCTATTTCTTATACCCTATATCAAAAGGGATAAACTTTGATGTTGACATGTGGATGTTTGTATCATACAGAGGACGTGTTGGAATTGTAACTGTGGTAGCCAAGTTGATACGTACGGTTGCTGAGAAATGTATACCACTTTGTGGAAGTGGTCTTGCCGTGCCTGCTTGTCTGCAATGGACGCAACTTCGAATCCCGGCTCGTGTCGTATGTCATTGTAACATATGTATCCGGGTTTTAAAGGGATTTTTGGGGGGCATTATTTTAGAATATTGTGACGTGTACGAGTATGTTGAAATGATCAAGTCTTTCGACTTATCTCGACAACAGCCGCTGTTGTCAGCACGATAACACACACGTGACCAGACAAATTTACTCAAAGAAGGATGAAGATCAGGTTGGCCACCTGAAGATGATGTAAGACAATATTTTCAAGAGCAGACCACCAAAACATTAATATCACAATGCTCAGTTTGTAACAAGACACACAATACAAAATTTTCGTTTATGGTTTAAGGACATTTTCAGTAGCTCAGGTTATGAAGCGTCTTACGGTAAGACGAATAGTGCGTAAGAGTGTGGAAGGAAGAGGTCGTGGCTTATTTGAAGAGCTGTTTCATAATTTGCTTGGAAGGGAGGAGCAGAACGTATGAAAACTTAACAGCTCATTAATCAGCCCGAGGACCTTTAATCATATTCTGGACTCGCCGAATTCAAAACGGCCGGGGGGTGGGGGTGCGAGGGGAGCAGCACATACCATTACCACTTTCGATACACAGTTCTTTTTTAAGTGATCTATGTCCGATTACCGTTCGAGGCTTGACATTAAAAAATAAGGTTGCCTCTGTCGTTGTTTTAATTCGCCCAGTTCCTTTTCCGAAGTACAACAGTACGCTTACGACAGCACGACGGAGTGTTTGTAGCCAGGTTTCCTGCTGTCATAACATTGGTATGAACGTTATGCCTGTGGAGGCCATTCTGTGTAGCCTCAACCTTTTCCATGTCCTGGGATCAGGACCTACGCACCTCTGGCGTGGAAGCGATATACGTATGTGGGGGTCTGTTTCTTTACGGAAGTTATTTTTGCAGAATGTTATAAAGCAACATGGGAGCTGTTCGAAAAACTTATTTTGCTTTCCTAGGCCTAGCTGGTGGGTCGTTGGTGTCAGGAATATGAAATTGTATGTAGTAATGGATTATTAACATTCCTAAAGTCGTGGAGGGATTGTTGTTTATAAGTGAACAACCACAAACATGGCGTCTATGCGAAATGTCAATGTCATGTTTGGACGATAAATCGTGGACTGAGTCTGTATGTAGGCCTCATAATAATCTTATCAAAACGCCAATTCTAGTACTGTTCGACTCTACTATTGCATTACTGCTACTACTGCTATTATTATTATTATTATTACTGCCACTAATGCTACTGTTACCACCACCACCACCACCACCGCCACCACCACCGCCACCACCACCGCCACCACCACCACCACCAACAACAACAACGACTCCACCACCACCACTACCACCATTGTGTTAAATAGTTGCAACTGCGAGCAATAAATTACTTATGAATTGAGTATAATTCGTGCTTATAACCAACTCCTATGCCCGTGCCTATTTCGCGAAGCTGTAGTATACATTTCATTATCTGCGTTATAACTCTCATTGCCTAAATATAAAGCAGCCAACCCAGGATTTGTAAGACCTGAAGTCTGTGCAGTGGGGAAGCTGGCTAAGATTTCTGTCCATAACTCCCTTTTTCCGTTTGGTACTAGAACAGCCGTAATGACGTCATGTTATAGTGGCCAGCGCTCATTCTGCAGGTCCCAGGCTTCATTTAAGGCTTTATACCGTCTGTCATGACGTAAAATTTTCGCGTTATCCCTCATATCCTTAGGCAGGTACTGGAATAGTATCTTAAAATAGGTCTGACTGGTTGCTTGCACATTGTTTCCAATTAAACACTGACGGACATCCTAGCGTCCCACAGTGTAACATTTACAACGGAGAAAGCATCGTTAAATAAGCCAGTGTAATACTGGAGTAGGTCTGCAGTGTCCTTTCTTATTTTATAGAACTGTGCATATAAGTTAGCGTTATTGGTGGTAGGGAAGAAAACGGCACACTCCGTTCTCAGTAGCGTAGTATTCACATGGTGTGAACAGTATGTCGGACAGTCGCTTATGTTGCTTACAGGGGCATTTACATATATAGTTTAATATAAATCAGGCCTGCTCAACCTTGTGTGTGGTTCGGGAAACTTTGGCAAATTTTGTTCTGCATGTGGGCCACGTGAAATTCCATACACAAAATTAAGAATGAATAAGTACACGAATACGTGTAATTTGGACTGCGTGTTTTTCTGCCGGGGTGCTAATAAGTCCTTAGCCTGACCAGGAAGGGAACAAGCTCGGAAGCTTGTCAGGGACGCGCGAGATTTCAACAAACTCGAGACGCGAGCTGTCATCAAGTGTCTTTTCCTACAAGGCAAGGCGCCGAAGGAAATTCATGCCCTTCTGACAGAAATATTAGCTTGTTTCCTTCCTGTCCGGGCTAAGGACTTATCAGCACACCTTTATATATCGTGTGTAGTAAATATATACTGATAATATAATTGTAGGAAAACTTATAAAAATGCATGTCATTACTGAGACCAGGGTGTCGCTATTTTTAGCGAAATTTTTCGAAATGAATTATTAATCTTACACGTAAATAAGCAGCTCTCATTTTTTCAAAACAGCTTCAGCCTTCTGTCGCGGCTTTGCGAGGGAAAAGGGTTAAAAGACGTTTTTCTGATTTCAAATGCAGCCGCGGGATGTCGCCCGCAAGCTAAAGGTTGAGCGGGCCTGCTGTAAATGCTAGAAAATAAAGTGGTCTATTTTTGTTCAAAACTTCCTGCTAATTATACGCCGTGCATGATGCATATCACCATCTGTCGACATGTCCGTTGTATTCCGATCAGGTTACTTTTGGGCGTCACAAGTTCATACGCCCACAAGGTCGTTATGAAACGCCCACTGCAACGTGCTGGTGGATAGAATTCGTACACATTAAACAGATTGTATGTTGGAGTCTGATGGCCCTTGGAGGCGCAGCTTCCGAAGTGTTTAGCAGTTTGTTACCAATTTGAAGAGCAACATTCCTTTGCCTGCTGCCAGGATTTTGTTTTTGAAAAAACACTGTCGTTTGAAAAACCTTATGGGGACTTGGTAAATTGAAAACCGCGGACATTGCTAGTTTTCACCGAAGCTTATCTAAAATGCTGTTTCTTTACTAAATACGCAGATATTGCCGCACGTAGTAAGTTGTTTAAAGATAAGTTGTCAAATGTAACAAGGCAGGCAGTGTACTAAAACGTAACACTGGGGCGCTTTCGTGTAACAGTTGTTGCAGTGGAAAAGCAATAAGTATTACATAATCTGAGTATGTATTTGTAGCCTTGGATATTCAGCATGCAATGCGCATGCACCGTATGTTCAAATGTGGTCTGCCCGGCTATACAATATTTTTCCACATTATCTCATAAACGGCACGATTTTTGACAAAAAGTATTTGTACATAAAGTGTGTGTTTTTATTCTCCCTACATCTTTTATCTGAAACTTTTTTCATTATAAGAAGAATTCAGTGAAATGTGATAAAAATGTGTGTTGGTCTTCCCGCAAAGTCACGTTATTCTTGCCAGATTTTAATGAAACTCGAATTCTATCGACAGAGTTCCAAAAATACTCAAATATCAAATTTCATGAACATCCGTGCAGTGGGAGCTGAGTTGTTCCATGTGGAAAGACGGACGGACGGACAGACATGAAGCGAATAGTTCCTCTTCGCGAGTTTGCTAACGCGCTTAGAAATGCGTCATTTCTGTGGTAACGTGGGAAATGGAGAATTAGTTCGGACACCATTACAGTCCTCGACCATGGAAATAAGAGACGCTTGGTGCCGAAGACACTTTTGTCCCGTATGTACACAAATAGGACAGCAGATACATAAAACCAATTACCATGGTGAATGTTAAAAGGCGGATGGGGTTGCTTGAAGTAATTATCGGGAAACTGCAGCTGGCGAGGGATTTCTGCGGTCTGCTGAACGTAACGCCGTGTTTGAGCGTTTTGTTCTGTGAGTCATAGTGATCGTCCAACGGAACCAAACGAAGGCACTGTCTGAGGGTAGTGCAATCTCAGGTGACGTCGTCCCGTTGTGCTTTATCAAACAAGTATTCACTTTACTTTCCGCAGAACACAACTATACAGGTCTTATATATTGATCTTTATTCATTTCAACTCCATGCTTTGAACCAGTATTCCTACCTTATGATGGCTGAAGTAGACAGCCGAAACATGTAGTAGAACTGAATAAAAATTAGTATACAAGATCTACGTGTTGTGTTGTTCGAATAGTAAACACTTGAAGGTAATGTACTCGAAAAGAGACAGGATTGCGTTGGCTTAGTGGCATATTTCGTATTTTAACGCGCCAGATGGTCGTTATGCTCGTGCTGCTGGAGATTGGGTTTTGTCTGTCTGTCTGAATTCACGTTGGCACAGTAGTTGTGGGAAAGCCGAATTTCTGACAGCGTATGGGGGAGATTCTGTGTGTGCAGCTGAAGCTCAGACATATCACACCTAAAATTAGTTTAGAATATTATCTAAAAAATGCTAGAAACAAAACTATTAACATGTTAGAGCAATAGCCATAGTTAACGCCTTTTCAAGGATCTGAAAAAGAAAACGGACGTTTACGAAGTAGCAATTGAAAAGAGTTTGCCTGATATGTATTTCCTTAGAGCGGTCGCAGAACCCGCAGTAATGGACCATGTTCATAATGAAGGCGGTAGGAACTGGGAATAACAGAAGTGCACACATTGATAAAAGAATATCAAATAAAACTACTGGAACACTTGGAAAGAACGCTTGAAATAATCGCAAGTTTATATTTAATACGGTACTGTTTTTTGATTAACACCTTGACACGGAGCTTAACACGCAGTGCAGTCCAGTAGGCATTACAGCACATGTGGGATTATGCAAGGATTTTGCCACTTTGCTGTTGAATGCGAATGCTGGAAAGGCTCATGACTTAGCGTTATTCTTCTAGTGAGAATTAAATTAGGCCTGTTAGCGAGTGAAGAGGAGTGCGAAGGCAACGCGAGAGATGACTGATAAAGCTCTGAGTTTAGTGGTGATTCGTACGTGTAATGTGATGATAGCCTGAGTTCATATGAATTATACAGGACTGATAATCTGCGTACACTGCAGTGTAAGTGTAACTGTGATACGCATGCCTACGTAATGGGAGACAGGTTCCTCTACCGGAAGTGACGGTGAAACGACCGCACTCCATTGTATGTGTAGTGATGACACGCACGCGTAACGCTAGTGGACCCAGGTTCCTACACCGGTCCGTTACCAGTACACAGATGCAGAGCGGAGAGGACAGAGCTGAAATGGCCAGAGAACGACCTAGGAAGAATGAGTGCAGAACGAAAGAAGGAGTGCGTCCGTAGTCTGGGATGCCTCCATTAGCAGGCCAGATCAATATCGTTTACCAAGATAAACGCATTAGCGGAATTTCCGGATATTTTGACAGGCGCTTGTTTGGTACACAGAGACCAAGTGAAGGCCAGGTGAATACCAGCACTCAGTCGTTTTTCTACTTCGGAAAGGAATCACATTGATCTTCCTTTGTGAATTTGATAGTATAATCAACAGAGAATTCTGAACACTTGTCATTTCGAATGTACCAGATACGATTACGGGGACCGCGGTAGCACAGTGGTTAAGGTGCTGTGCTACAAATCGGAAGGTCGCTGGTTCGATTCTAGATGGTGTCATTGGAATTTTTCATTGACATAATCCTTCCGATTGCACTATGGCCCTGGGGTCGACTCAGCCTCTAACAGAAATGAGTACCAGGAGTATTTCCTGGGCGTAAAAAGGGGCCGGTGCGGCGTAAGTCTGACAACCTTACCACCATCCTGGGCCATTGTCACGTAATCTGGGAACCTTAACTTCCTGGAACCCTCTGGGCACCTCGGGCCTGTAATGGGACTGATTTACCTTCAGATACGATTACAGTCGGTCTCCTGCCAGAAGGACTTATGCAATGGGTTTGGTATGAGAGGCTAAATTCCTTGGTATTCAAGGACTGTCTTGAACCGCTTCTTCCACACATTTCCATTTCCATCTGTTCTTACTGTTCGTCTGCGTCCGGCAACGTCTTTGATATTGTCTAACACTTAGCTAAACATTTCCTTCAAATTCGTACACAAAATTATTACACGGTTTCCTGACGGATTGCCGCATACTCTAAAGCCTTGTTGGCAAATTCTTTGCATTTGTAAGTCACGTTCACACCACAGACAATTTTCACAATAAGTAACCTTTCTGCTGCAGGGCAGGATGCCGTTGTCACTACTAGTTCTGTCAAGCAAAACTCTGAAGAATGATTTTATAGAACTGTACCAACATGAGAACAAACATTTCTACGGAATAACTGAAGTGGAATAATACATTAAAAATGTTACAGATGTAAGCGGAAGTGGCATATCGATATGCAGCGTACAGGATGAATCTGTTTCGTTGTTTTGCTATTTAACAACGGAATGCCAAGTGCCAAGTTGTATGTTATGACATGAATTGATTGAAGTGGTTAAGAAGCTTGTGTAGAACACATGTTCAAAAAACAGTAGGATTCCTGGACACAACAGTTAGTTTGTGCGTGATGCACTGTGAGCCTGAATACAGAGGGCGCCACGCTGCTTTTTAACCAACTACTGCTTATCACTTCGGTTCTAATGGCCGTTTAAATATTCTTCTCCCTTCCTCTCAGAGTTTGGAGCACCATAACTTAACATTCTGCTTCATGCGATAATGCGTCTTTTGACAAACGTATGGACTGCATGTATGAAGGAGCAGCTTATTGCAAAATCTGCGCCATAATAAGACGGTGCAAGACATCACAGAAAAAGTGTCGCTATGTCTTGCACCTACGGCTGGATTCTAACCATTTTCTGCATTTTTCGCAAGGCCTTAAATTGCTCTTATAATAGCTTAATATAATTTTTTGTTTTTCTTTAAGAAATTAGTTTTGTAAGTGTGAAATTCTTTGGTAAGATGAAACAAGGCCGTTTGTTACCCTGGTTGTCTCACGTCAACCCTCGGATTCTGTTGGGTCAGCATAAAATGCATCGTTTTCCACCCTTTATGTAGTTTTGATTGGCCACATTTCTTTAAAACCTACCCGTATATTCAATCAATTTCCTCCTGCCATTCTCGTCACTATTCACCGGAATCTAGTCATGTCTCCCTGAAGATGAAAACGGCACATCCCACAGAAGCGAATGCATCTTGGAGGAATAGGCTGCAAAATTTTGAACAGGATTTGTCACCGGATAGGGCTTTTATTGTAAGCGAGGTTATCATTTGATCGTGGTAACGGATTCTAGCATCTTAATGTTGAATGTTGAATACGTCTCAGCAAGGAGTAAATGTATAAGCAGGCAGTTATGGTTCGTAACACCTAGACATTGCAGTGCTATGAGTTGTGGCTGATTTTTTGGTCCCATCGTCGATAGTTAGGGTACGTCCATGATGTGTGCTACTATACTGCCACTGTTGTACTTGTGATGACGCTGCTACATATTAACGCACGTTATAACATTCCCTACTTCGGTTCACCACCTGTGCTACATGCTGATTGTTATTGATTCCGTCCGTGGGTTGTTACGCAAGGTTACTTTTCTCTGGGAAAGATGGTTCTAAGAGTTCTGCACATATAGCTGTCAGTTACAGGACAGCTGTTTACATACATTGCAGGAACTCTGCTATGTGTTGCACCTAATACACTGTTGTTTGACCCTGTGTAACTGCCAGTTTCAGTATTCTTTAATCCCTTTATCCTTAACCCTTTGACGCCTAACGACCCCAATAGTAGTCGTACCGCAACGCTAACCTCTAAACTTTGCATTTTATATTTTCATTCAACAAAAATAGGTACTGAATATTTTAAACACGGTAATTTCTCTTTCTCCCCCCCCCCCCTTTTTTTTTCCAAAATGCAGTTTGTTTCATAATTCTAACGTATTTAGTTCCTATTTTATTCACATTTTGTATACAGAGTGCTAAAATTAAAAAAAAAAATCATTCCGGCGCCAAAAGGTTAAACCTCTCTCGATTATAATTCACGGCCAGTCCCGTTTGTCGTATGGGTAACGAAACAGGCAAGTAAAGATCTCCTGTAACCGCAAAGTGATGTGTGGTACTTTGAATCGGTAGAATTCCTAAGAATTTTACATCTCATCTGTCGATGTCGATGTTGCTTTTAATGATGCCATCTTGTTGACAGAACGTTTCGCCAAAACGAGAGGCCAAGACTTTGGCGGAAAGGCTTGGCATTTTACGATAAAAAAAAATTCATTGACACTACTGTGTTACGTGACTACTTCGGCTGACCCGTTTAATCTTCTAAGTGACGTAAGTAACGTACAGTTTTTTGCTCCTATTCTCTGTTATAACTTTTAATTCTGTACCTCAACATTAATTACTCAAACTTCTAAAGAGGGGCATGACAAATTTTCTAACAAACTTAAATTTTCTACTGTTGCTGTTGCTCATATTTTGTGTTTCTAATAAGTAACAATATATTCATCTACACGGTGGATATTATTCAGAATTGATGCCATTTTTGTGATGTTTTAAATCAGAAACTTTACGAAATCCATGTTAAATCCAAAGGAAAGAGTAAAGATTCTTAAAAGTGCATTAAAATAGAGAGTCTCCTGATGAAGCTCCTTATTAAGCATTACAGTAGAAACAAAATTAACTTGGAAAGTACCTCAATCTCAAGTGCTGTTCCCGTCATCTTTTGCTCAAACGTTCGCATCTTTCGCGGTATAAAGGCGCCTGGACTTCTTTCGTCATATCACGCTAAAATGATTTTAGTAGTTGAACTATTCATTGATAGCGATGAGCGAGATGTTTAGTAAAGAAGTGCTTGTTGAACTGGGTTTTAGGAAAGGTAGTTGCTAACACCTGCTTCGGAATAATGGACACCACGACAGATTATTCACGCGCCATGGAAAAACTGGTGCCCAGGTATGGGGCTCTGTCGTATAGTAACTCATTTTAATTTATATGGGATTTTGTGCCATAACACATGCATTCTTATGTACTTTAGCCGGACTTCACTTTGAGAGACACCTACTCTTATTTTTCGAAAGTGTGGTTTGGGTTTGGTCCGCAGTTGGTCAGACTGAATTCCCGGCCTCAACTCAGAGTAGAACCGCGACGTTTTCAGGCTGTTTTTACGGGAAGGAGATGCCTGACAATTTTTCGAACACTTTTAAGGACTGGATAGAAATTATTCTTATTGGTTCAGCAGGCTTTAGCTCCGTGAGATGAAGCTTTAATGCGCGGTACGAACTGAAACTAACATGATTTGTATTCGCAATTCAGGTTAGTTTACCTTTTTCAGGAGTTTGTATCTGATTCACAGTACAGGTTTAATCGAAAATAAAATTCACGGCAATGGTATTTCGTGTTGATATGTTTGTTGTAAGGACCAAAACCTATTTTTTATGATGTGACTTTGTTGAACCCTTTGAAACCATTTCTTGGCAGAGGAAAGTGAGTTACTTGTATCTGTTTTTTTATTTGGGAACTGCCTTGTAAATTTATTTCTTATGTGGAATTAACGTGTTTAGTACAGACAAAGCATTGCATTCAGATTATCATCTGTTTTGTGGCTATAGTAGTTAAACTTATATGTAGGTGTCTCGGAATAGACAGAAAGATTTTAATAGCGCGATTGTGCACTTGAATAAAAATTTTACGGGAGTTTCGGCTTTTATATTACGTGTTGTCCCGCATGAGTATTGGCTGGACTTGTAGTTCGTGTTTACGTATTCACTCAACGTTATTCTTGACTGCGGAACACGCTGTTGTCAACATGACTGCATACTTGGCTTGCGAAACAGCAAATAGAAATATAGATGTACTTCTGTTGGCCGTTGTGCTTTCACAGTTGAGTTTCTTTTGTCTGAAATGATGCGTATATGCACGCATCTTCTCGAAAACAACAGAAAAGTGAAGAGATTTTAATTGAAAAATACGATTTATGCGACATCCCTAATGGTCAAGGATTTTGAGGTATTTGACTCCTATAGTTTCCATCAGATACAGAGTGGTGTATCAGGTAGTCCTGTTTTTGGAAATGTGACTTAACTATATTATTTTCCTGTAAGCCATACAGACCTACTTCGAGTCTATACAAAGTGTTAGCTCTATATTGTTTGTGGTGTTCAGTATTATTCTCTTTGTAGAACTTTAAACTGTTGGCGCTAGGGTATATTGTCAACCAGAACTTTATTCTTGACATAGTGTGATTCATTTTAGGTCGTTCATGTTAGATTGGGTAACGTTTGTAAAATTCTCTCGCTTGGCATTGTAGTTTGGAAACATGAAGAGAAAAGAGACACGTGGGAGGCGTGAACATACACGGCAGTTTAGTGTGAAACGTGTGTTGCAATAGGTGTGATGTGGATTCATCTGGCTCAGAACACGGCCCATTGTGACTTGTGAGCACGGTAATGAACCTTCCGCTTCTGTAGTTGGTGGGGAATGTATGCTTTCTGAGGAGACGTCAGCTTTAAAAGATACTTCCGACTGCTTGCTTGCAAGAAGTCGGCAGTATCTGTTTGACATATGCCTGTTGCAGTATTTAGAGTCTTTAACTCCTGATGATGGACGGAAAACCCGTCCGAAACATGTAGAGCGTTACTCCAATAAAATCAATTTGAGACATTCATGCATCTGGTTGGTTTTACTATAGAAATATATTACGATGCACGGTCCTGTGAACGTCATATGTGTAGGACTGGTTTTCTCGAACTGAGGCAGAAAAGCGAGAATGTAATGTTGCCCAAATTATGGTGTTTTTTTTTCATCGCCGCTAATTATTCTGTTTTTCGAGATTTTTTTTAAATCGAGCCTAAGTGTTGTGTGATACTAGTCTTCATCGTGCGGATGAAAGGCAATTTACGCCTTACGAAATTCCGGAAAATTCGATAAAATCGCTGCGGCAGAACTGACCAACTTGTACGGATAAATGTTCAATATTCCCCGAACGGTAAGCAGGTGAAATGGTAACTTCAGTTTCGAAAAGAAAGTTTGGCCGAGAATTTACATTGATTCTCCAATTACTATGATGTTTCGGTGTTAGAGAATTACAAAGTGTGGCCTGTTGTTGCCATGGGTTGGCAATTTTTCCAAGTTCAGGACGTTAACTATGCGGTAACATTTCTGTCCACAGTGGTGTTCTTAATGGTTTCTTCCCACCAAGTTCCATACAGTAGAGTCCGTATTGGGATGAGCACAACTATGCATCTAGTGAAGTAATATTAGACCTTTTATGGAATCCGACAGTTAAGACTCGTGTTCGTAAGAACCGGGCCGTGTGCCGAGGAACATTAATCCAGTCCTGACCCTCACGCTGTTTTGTTAAAATGTATCTTAAAATTATCCTTACATCTACGGTGGTCTCGTACCTTCAGACCTTCTGGCCAAATATTTGTGTGTAGGCCTAATTTCTATTTTATGTGGCTATTTATAACAACGACTCACCCCTACTAGTGCCGCGGTCATGGAAGAGTAGAGCTATACCTCTACCCACCCTCTGGGCCACACCGGTCCTGTAACGGGATCACTTTACCTTTTTTATTTATAGCAACGAGGGTGGTGGAATGTTGCAGAATTAATCCACGGCCCAGAATCTCCCTAAACATTTTCATCATTTTGTAGTTCTCTGAGAACGTCCTATCCGCTAAGGTTACCTTATGGTATTGGGAGACTTAACGAGTTCGATTATCATCCTGAGTGACATAATTAAAATCCTGACTTAGTTTTGTAAGTAAATTGTAGTGAGTGTAACCGCAACAGAAACAAAGCGAATACTAATTTTATACAGGTTACTTTTTGCGAGATTTGATGTTCTCGTAGCTGCGCTGCTGAAGATGGAGTCTCTGGAATGTTACATTATGTCGTTGGGTAAGTAGTTGCCGATGTGTCGAAAGTTCGTAGGACTTATTTTCAGTAACAGTCCAAGAAGATTCAAAGTACATACTTCTTGGACGGCTTGACCCTGAAGATGTAGACACTGCAGTCCGTCGAAACGTCGGGAATTATTTTCTCAACGACACATCATCAGTTTCTGGTTTGTGTTTTTTTATCTGTTTGTGTGGGACGAACTTCAGCTGTGGCTGTACTTAATCTTATCATTGGCATTGGAGGTCTTCAGGCAACAATTGTTAGTTTATTGGCAGCCCGCCAAGAGGTCGTGTGTTCGAGTTTATATTCCAAGAATATAAACATGAACTTCTAGCGCCGTGATCTTCGGCAACTTCTCCGACACCATCTTTAGACTGGAGGTCTAACATTCAGGCGATATCCGTTCTTCGCGTAGGGTTCTCGTTGCCTGTGATGGTCTCGTCGTTCTGTTGCCTCAAAGACCGGAGAATGCCTTGTTTTACAATCAGGCTATGGAGTTGATAAGTTTAGTAATGAGTTCTGAAGATGGAGACAGTATATTTCTCCGGAGAGCTGAGAACAACCTGCCAGGCTACAAGATACAACACAGAAAACCATAATGTGAATTTGTTGTCATGACAACCTCATGTCCTATATCTGAATTTGTAATCTGTAACTGTTGTACTGATTGCTGGCACTTCTGTAAAGTTACAGGCCTAGCCAGCCGGTCTCTTGCAATATCGTTACTAGCTGGTTGCAGGAGACGGCTTAAAGTAGTCGGTATAGCTACTACTTTACGGTTCAGGGTTCGAGCGTCCAGACCAGCTCTGGGGCCCACCTAGCCTCGTATTGAATGGTTACCGGGTTTATTTCCCGGGGGCAAAGAGGCCGGGGCGTGAAGATAAGCACTCCTCTCCATCTAGCGCCAAGGTTAAAAAAGAGTTGTGCTGTACCTGTACTCTCTCTATGCCTTGGCGTGGGCAGGGAAAGCTTTACCTTCACCTGTTACCTTTGCGAGCTGGGTATGGATGCTGCAAGTATCCTGATCGCTGGCTGCATGGAACTAGGACGGATAAACATACAGGTGATACACCCGTCACTTGAGGCATAATTCAGCGTTTGATTGCTCTAAATGCGTCAGGTGAAGACATTCTTTGACACTTTGCAATCTTGATTTCAGAATGCTGTTTTTTTCCTTCGATTTGACCAGTATTGCTTAGGCAGCAGTATGACACACAGCAGCAGGTGAAATGATACGAATACCCAACTTAGCAGCGTGAAGTCTGGCATTGAAACCTTCGGTAGACCGTCGAATTAGCACCAGTTACATGACGCTATGGTGTGTTATAGACCAATACCTACAAAGATGGGCTGTTGATTGATTAGTAATATTTCGTATTTGGAGTGTTGTGGGTTCGAATATTGCCCCGAAAGCAGCTGTAGTGACAGACATTTCCACTGTTTTTAACGCATTCAGTAAGAAATAATTAATGGCATTTCAGTATCGCCATTTGATTGTGTATGTTAGGTTCTTTGGTTTCAATTTTCACAGTCTTGTTTAAGGGCAGATAGCCACGGTGGAGCTTGTGATTCCACTTTTGGTTAGTGTAAGTGTTCGGCCGTATATATTCGGTTGTTTCCCCTTTAATGCGCGGTGGTTATCGTACGTTCAACATACTTAAACACTTGAACACTACATTTTTCCTACAGAGAAATGGTGGATTTCATATGATTCTTGGCATAAAATGCAGTAACTTCTTTCCAAAACTTTAAACAGTTGTTCCTCATAACTCAGATAAAGATGCAGTGTATTTGATTTTCAAATATCATTTAAATAAATTGAGTCTTCCAGGGCTTGAAGGTCTTGAGCTCTTTGTGGTTAGAGTACAGCGACAGAAACCGAACCGGGCTTATCTTCGCGTCACTGTTCACCAGACAGTAATTCAGAGGTGGTAGTTACGCCAGCTTAATTCGCTCACACTTCTGATTTAATCTCGGTGAATAAGTTTCACTTTAATTACTGAATTTCGCTGTGTACAAAGTTCAGCACTCCGGAACGTGTTTATTTGTGTTCTTCTTGCTGTAACGGTGCACGATGGTTTTCACGCGCAGGGGAGCAAAGCGGGATGGATGGGATCCGTAGACTAAAGTTATTGATTTTTGTGATGAGCTTTGCATCGAACATGTGACCCACTTACTGTGCGGGGGAGAGATCGGAAAGTGATAAGAGTAGAGGCGTTGAATCGAAGTTTGCGCCCCAGCTGTGGGAAGAGTGATGGGGTTAAAAGAGGCATTAATTACGTATGAACAGTGTCTATATTGAAACTTTTTTTTGTTTGTTCTTTATATTAATTGTAATGTGTTGTGTAAAGTCATAGTCCTAATATGGCACGTGTCTGCCCTTTCCATCACCGTCAGAAAATGCCAACGCTCTTGTATAATGTAGCTGTGAGCAGTGATTACTTACTTACTTACTCCATGGTGCAGAGTCCTTCTTGAGAAGCTAACTGGTTTGCAGCTAGTCAAGAAATTCCCCGCATTTCACGGAACCCGAAGGTTCATTACCACACTCACAAGCGTC
>Ga0123357_10003797_pt1 | contig 17472 bp, 10 predicted proteins | sample TergutEmb28metaG_FD_89873 | JGI IMG/M metagenome (GOLD analysis project Ga0123357, IMG submission 89873) | Embiratermes neotenicus P4 segment gut microbial communities from Petit-Saut dam, French Guiana - Emb289 P4 | ecosystem: Host-associated > Arthropoda: Insects > Digestive system > Gut ... | reverse complement strand
GGGGGAGAAGCAAGTATGACGGAAAGTTTCATCTCTGTACTGGGCCTTCATCTATTTTCACCTTTGTGGCAGTTAGAAGGGGTTTGGTAAAGGGAGTGTTTAAATTAAAACGCAGTTCCACGGGGAAAACATCATTTTAAAGTTAACATTCGCAAAAGCCTCCTACGTAACGGTCCCTACCTGAATCAGTTAAACTTTAGTCCATATCGTCGCATCCTATTTAAGATCCATTCTAATATTATACTGGTTTCCGCTTCTAGGTCTCCCAAGTGGCCTCATCCCTTCAGGTATTTTGACTACATTTACGTACGCAATTTTCAACTTCCCTTAATGCTACATGATCTGCCCCTTTCAATCCTCTTTGCGTTGATTTCTTTAACACTCCTTCCTGAAGACGACAAAGTATGAAATCCTTCATTTCGCAGTTTTCTTATGCATCCTGTTCCTACTTTCCCCTCAGCACCCAGTTCTCATAACTCTCAATAAACAGCAAGCTCTTGTCTTAAGAAGAGACTGGTTGGACATGTGACGCACTACAGAGAGCTAAGAAATACATATAAAATTTCCCTCGGAAGACGTGAGAGAAACATAGGGTAACCAAAGTAATACTTGTTTCAGTCTGTGGTGTACCGAACAGAAAACAGAGGATTGTTGGTGGTCAAGTGACTAAAGTGAACGAGTTCCCCTGGATCGTAGCGCTGATGAAGCGCGGTAAGTTCTACTGTGCTGGAAGTCTGATCACCAGGCGTCACGTGCTTACAGCAGCGCACTGCGTCGACGGGTGAGTACCATGTTCCGAGTATCTTTCTCCTGAACAAACGCTGGTTGTTTTCAGCGTTATTTCTCACTTCGCAATACAAACAGCGGTTTCAAAGCAACCAGAACATGAGGAGCAAATTATATGTCAATTACCCTGCAAATCGAACCAATAGTATGGCCGCCTTAACACGATACCTGCAAGAAAAGAATAAGAGACCATCTTCACTGACACTAGGTATGAAATAATGGCAAGTGTAGTCAATGAAGTGCGTGACTGTGGGCTGTAATATTTTTTAATCCCTAGTTTTGTGAATGACTCACCTGCCAATAACAGTTTATTCGACATAAGCCTTTAATATTATCAGCTAAAATAATAATTATATTAAAGTGGACCATTAAGAAACAGGATGGAAAGGCGTGGTCTCCATTCATCGGACTCAGAATAGGTACAAGTGACGGGCTCTTGTAAATACAGTAATGGACCGCCGGTTTCCACAAAATGCGAGAAATTTCTTGACTAGCTACGGAAATATTACATACTCAGGTGGGACTCTGCGCCGTGGAGTTACTTGGTTAAAGACTGTAACTTCATTCTTAGTTTGTCTATCGGTATTTGAGTACTCGACGTTAAAGAAAATATTTTTACATAACAAAGGAATCAAAAGGAGGATAAATGTACAAAATACGAATCTTATAACTTGTACTCTTCACTAAATACTACTTCACTTCTTGAGATAAGGACAATATGACAGACAGGCATGTAGCATGCATAAGAGACATAGAAGCTGCGTACAAAAATTGAGTTTTAATGACTGAAGGGACTTGCAACTTTTGAGACGCTTGTTCGGCTTGGTAGGAGAGTGGGATTAAATGCATCTTCAAGAGCAGCATGTAAATGTATGTAGAATAAATTTATTGCGCTAAAGATGGAATCGAGTAAAGATATTTTGTAAAAAAGGTGATGAATATTTAGGTTTCACAAAAGGGTGTAAATTTACTGGCAATCTGAACAGATATCAGCTTCTAAATAACTACTCTAATACTAGAAGATACATACAAGTTTTGCGTCTGTATGAAATACAAACGTGTTTCTCCCTCAACCTGTGAAAATTTAAGGTTCAGTTTCACTAGTACAAACGTTTCCCATTAGACATGATAACATTTCATAACTTTTGAAATTTCTGTAATGTGACATAGAATGCGTTTTTCTGACTACAGAATCGCGTTTTGTCGCTACATAAAAGTAAGACAAATTGCTTCCATCAGAAACCGACGAACTTCATACCGTCAACCATTCGGAGGACGAACCGTGAAGCCTGGTGTTCCTGTGTAGTCTATACACACGTGTGCTGATCACCGTCATAACGCGCGTTTAAAAAAGAAGGCACCAACCACTGACACTGTAAAAATGAACGGTCCAAGTTCGAAGACATCTGAGGTCAACAACACTCCGTCTTTCTTGGATCCGGACCGAATTTGTGTGTGTCCTTTAATTTCTCTCACACTGTTTGATACTGAAATTACAGCCTTACGTGGGCTCAGCCAGACAGTGAAAGTAACATGGTGAGCAGAAAATTATAAGATTTTGGAAATCATTCCATGACACCATATCGATATCTGATAAACTAATAATTCATTCTGACACCCACTAATTCAGTTTTTATCTGCCTGGTTAATGCTTTTAGACACAATATTTATAAATAAATCTAATTTAGGTTTAAAATAAGGTAACGTGGCATTTTTTCTTTAATAAGATTATGTAGATTCAATGGAACGCTAATCTTTGAATGGGGCTTTCTCCGCATCCAGGCTTATAGTTCGACTGTGCCTACTGTGCTGCCGAACAACCTGCATAGTTCTGCAATGATAGCAAAGATACAGGATACGAGGAAAACCAAAATCGAATGACCAGTGCCAAACGTACAATCAGGATCAGGTTACGGTTCAGAAGGAAACACAATGTCGTGATTTTTGTGACAGCAGCCTAGATCAAACTCGAAACCTATGTTCCTTGACCTGAATACATACCTGTTTCAGATTCAACTTGACTGACATCCGGGCAGTGCTGGGGGAACACGACAGGGAGAACAAGACAGAGACTGTGACAGTTGAGAGGAAACTGGTCAGTGCTAAAGTGTATGGCACGTTCAGCATCCTCACCTTCAACAACGATATCGCTGTTCTAGAACTCGAGTCGCCCGTGGAACTTGGTAGCACTAGCCGTCCGGCATGTCTTCCATCCGATGGTGAGTCATCTTGAACGAATGGCAAGGAAAGTAGCTGCATGTATTACAGCACGCCAGCCAGAACACTGTAGTGGTCACTACGTATGCCAGGTTCAACGCCAAAACGATGCCTTTCTCCCACATAGTCTAATTATCTTTCCCGTGTGCTTCTTACAAAAACAGCCACTATATCTCTATACAACATTCATCTACTGTTCTTTCTAATATAGACACACTGTTATCTCTGTGAAGTACGAAGATTATATGTGTACTGCATATGTGTATAATGTAGGTTAATTACAATCTTCGCTGCGGAAAAACGGGTTTGATCTCCAACAATTCCGTGTGATATATGTGGTGGAAAACATGGCATTGGGACATGTTTTTAACGAATTTGGTTTTATAATCTCAGAAACATTCCATCAGAGCTCCATATTCTTCACAAGCTTCATGTTTCTCTCATAAAACGGGTAAACGGATGAAGCCTGTTAAACTTCAAGCAACCCAATTCTTTCCGTACATCGGAATCATTGGAAAGAAATGTATTCTTAATTCTTTTGTTTTCAAAGGATTAATAGTGTAAGCCATGACCATAGTTATGCTTTTGAACGTAGTTTACACACCTATTTACATTTTATGTGTATAGCTATCCACGCGTGAGAAGGGGAAACTACATTTATATATAGAGTGTTGTCCAAATTTTTAGGAATGATATTTTAAAAATCTATGATACATGAGGAAGACATACACCTTTTTAAATTCAAAATGAGCTCAATTTGCATACATACAGGCTTTTGCGCGGTCGTACAGTTTCTGAAAAGCTGCCGAAAATTCCTCTTTTTGGACATTCTTTAATTCATCAGTTACGGCTACTTGGATCTCAGCAACATCCGCAAAGTGGAGTCCTTTTAACTTCATTTTCTTCTTGGGGAACAGAAAATAGTCTGGCGGAGATAAATCTGGAGAGTACGGGGTGATAAAGTGTTGTAATTTTTTGGGGTCAAAAATTGGCAAACGCAGCTTTGTAGGCGGGCGCATTATCGTGCAACAAGAAAAAATCGCGACAGCAGAACGCAGCTGGATTAACCCATTGAATGCGTTTCAGGAGGTGATCCAATACTCCTTTCTAAAATTCTGCATTTACTCTTTATTATCAATTTGGTCTTGATTCGGGACCTTTGGAATGTCAGTGTCTTCGGCCAAGGGGATGTCTCACCAAACCATTCAGAACTTTGTCGCGTTGTTTCGGGGTCATAGGCAAAACACCAGGTCTCATCCCCTGTAATAATTTTGTTAAAAAAAATTCGTCTGCATCGGCCGTCGCGATAATATCTTGGCAAGATATGGCTCGATCTTCCCTTTGCTCAGGTGTTAAGGAGTGTGGAACAAAACATGCACACAACTTTCTCTTTTCCAAATCCCCTTTCAGAATCCGAAGAACTACAGTCTTGGGGATTTTCAAAGATTCTACTATCATTCTTAATGCGATTCGACGGTAATTTTTGAACAGACCAGCAACAGCAGCAATGTTTACCTCAGTTCGAGTCGATTTTTGACGGCCACCTCTCTCGTCATCTTCCACCAGCTACCTTCCGTCTCGAAATCCATAACACCATCTAAAAGGTTTGATCGGTTCAGAGCCTCACTCCCGGCCTTTTGTACCCATACTAGTGTTTCCGTCGCAGATATACCGGCTTTGAAACAAAATTTTATGACAACTCTCTGTTGATTTCCGCCATCCATGACGTAGAAAGACTGACTTTACAAGACAAGTTATAACTCGTACACTGTCTAAGATAAAAGTTATAACTCGTACACTGTCTAAGATAAACAAACGAAACTCGGTGTGTGAACGTATGTTGGTTGATAGCACTTAGGTAGTGGGTTGGCCGATAGATCGCTCTAGTTCTGTTATTAAAAAAAATCCGTCTTAAAACTTATGGATCGTATTGTGTATGTACATAACACAAAGTAATGGAGAAAAAGCGGCAAGAAAATAGCATGTAAGAGGCTTGGTAATTCGTACTTTTGGCCAAACACTAGTCGGATGATGAAACTAAACGGAGAATAGACCAAACTTTACTCTGACCTTTCTGTATCAACTGCAGCAATTATTTAGTGTTGAGTGTCAGAGAATAATCCCTTCTGTGAAAATGTTCAGGACTAAGAATCGAGCGGTTGTGTGGGTCACATGCATCTGCATTCGTCAGGAGTGACTAAGGAAATTAGTTAATATTCTCAGGATAATGAGCACTCCGAGCGAACTTCGAAGCCTATACCATAAAAATAAGAGTCAGAAGGCTTCCCCGTTGAACCAGGAAGAATGTCTTCAAGAACGATGATATGGGAGCAGCATATCCTGCATTTGTATACAAAGTAGATGAGAAATAAACACAATATTTACTTACAAAGCCCATTACATAATGTTTTGCAGGCAATAAGGACTACACGGGTCGTGTCGCCATTGTAGCTGGCTGGGGCCGCACGGACGAGAGGAAGCCCACAACCAGTTCCCTTCACAAAGTAGCTGTTCCTATCATGTCCAAAGAGGAGTGTTCGAAGTCAGGTTATCCTAAGGACCGGATCACAGAGAACATGATCTGTGCCGGGTATGCAGATGGCAAAAAAGACGCCTGTCAGGTGAGAACAAAGCGAAGTTAACTGGAAGGAATTAAATACAACTAGTTAACACAATCTGTTATTATTTAAACCAGTAATAGACATGCAAGCGAGTTTAAAAAATTATCTTCAAACAGATGACTAGCTCCTAATTATTTAAATAGTTTAACCCAGATGTTTGGACGCCGATCCCAGTGGCCGCGCGGTCTAAGGCGTGGGTCTGCGGCCGCTCGCTTTCTGGGATTGAGGGTCCGAATTCCCCTGGGGGCAGGGATGTCTGTCTCTTTGTAGTGTTGTGTTATTAGGGAGAGGTCTCTGCGACGGTCCGATCACTCATCTAGAGGATTCCTACCGAGTGTAGTGTGTCTCAGTGTGATCGAGGAACCTCAAAAAGGAGGCCTAGGCCCACTTCAAACCGGGGGGGGGGATATTTGTTTAGACTAATACAAGGTGGTTCAAATATGACCGGGACTGATGTCGCCAGATTTACACACAATCAGTCCCGGTCATATTTGAACCACCTTGAACATTTAAAACTCATTGTCTGTGACGTAATAATAAGTCAAGTCCAACTCAGTAAAGATTCGCTCTATAAGAGAATTTTTAAATATTACAACTATATCAGCATCCGACCTTAGACAATTAAAATATGCAGTCGCTCTTTCTGGCTGATTATTTAAAGACTGGTGTGAATCTATATTCAGAGCGACTCTAATTACAATTATACTTATATATATATATATATATATATATATATATACATATGCAAATAGAGATTTGTGAATACGTGTGAAACTGGTATCAGAGCTCAGTGTTTTAGGAAGGGTGCAACATGACATGGCTGACTGTATCTCTTGTCATTAAGTAACAAAACACACGACAATGTGAGTCTTTCTCGCGTAAATTAGGTAAATTCTCCACTAAAGTCGTAGGACTTCCAAACTTTTTGATCCATCTGTCCTGTTTAGCTAAAGTACTGGAGGCAGGAACGCAGGGATCATCTGATCAGGCGCTAACACGCCAAATCTGCACATGTGTTTCATTGTGTATGAACCGAAACCTGTAACATTAAAACCACACAACACATTACAACAATTCAGTTATGACAAACCGTTATTCTCCTCACACTCACTGTATCTACATCACAATGGGATGTTCCACGTAAAATTGTGTGTTCCATTACACGATTCAATTGTGTATTGCTAAGTGAAACCAGTAATACTTCCACAAAATTAATATGCCAACTGACGTAAAAATAAGCCTACATGAGGGACCGGACTTTTAAGCGAAAGCTGGTTCCTATTCGGGATGTTTCGGATTCGAATCTCGGCCAAGGTAACGGAAAACATTATCGAGATTGTTCGCGGATTTGCGTTATCCCTCAAGACAAATTCCGGGACATTACCTCAAATTACGTCACGGCCAATTCTAGTTACTAAGTTTGTAATTCACAATTCAAGAATAAAATTTATAGAAATATATGCACACACTTCGTGCCTCACAAATAAATCCGTCTCCATCATACAGAAGAGTTAGTTTAAGCTCTTCAGGCGCTCCTCACTCCCAGAACAACAGGACACACATGAACTGTGCGGACAAAGTGCAGATTTCTTTAATATCAGAGCAAGTGTTACACACTGTTACCAGTGGGATTTAGACGGTTAACTAGAACCCGAAGAGAATCGTTAGTTGGAATGTCACAGTCAAAACTTGTATACTTGTCGTGCACACTGCCAATGCTTTATTTTCCAGGGAGACAGCGGTGGACCACTCCATGTCGACGCAGAGCGTGGTTTTATGGAAACCGTAGGTACGTGCTATATCGACTCCTTGGTTAAAGACGAAAGCTTTGCTTACGAAATTTTCATAAATAAAGTAACTACTGAGCGACTGTAAGCATGTTTGTGTTTATTGCTTAGAAAGGCTAAATACTTCAACGTGTTACGAAGTTTTGTCATGCTTTAAAAATGCCCTAGTTCTTCTGAGGGTACCAACTCTTGTAATTAGCACACACGCAAGTGTATATATATATATATATATATATATATATATATAACATCTGTACACGTTTTCAAGTGATACAATATTCGAAATTATTCGCAAAACCTGAAAAATATAATCTTGAGGCTTCGAGTCTTCCATATGTCACGCTTATATACGTACTGGTTTATATAGCATTAAACTACACCTGGTTCGCTATGGTGGGATAATATCTACTGTCACCTATATGTGTGGCTTGCAAAAAAATAAATGCTGACATTTTGCATCGTGGATGAAAAATATCTTAACACGGTTTATCACCTTTTAGCTGACATCTGCCATAATATCAGAATACTGTGTTAAATGTTGTTAATAACCATTGGGCGCCATTTTAGCATCATATCAAAATAATCAAATTCAGTACAACAGGCTCTGATGTGTGTAGGTCAAACAGACGATAACTATGTACCGAATTTTTGTGAGAAAACCTCTTGATAAAATTCCATTTTCAAGATCGAGGAGATAGATAACAGTGTGATGTGACAAAATGGAGATAAGATGTGAGGGACGAAGATAATTGAAGTGGCTTAGGTTTGTGTCCAAGGGCGGATTTTGACATTAGCGATACTGAGTCTTTGTGTATTGTTACCACAGCGGTGGTTGGTTAGTTAGTTGGTTGGTTGATTACGAAGTAACTTATTTAGATATTTCGTTAATTGATTAGTTGGTAATTTATTTATTTAGTTAGTCAATCAGTCAGTCATTCAGTCAGGCCTAATTATTGAATTACAAATTACGTATGTTTCTTTTAAAAATTTGGAAAACAAGGTAAAATATAATATTCAGGCTATTTTCGTCAAAATTTCTGAAATGTTATATTGGGACTAAAAGTCCTTACCTCATTTCATCTACTACTATTACAATTTTGTACCCGTAGTTATGAAGTAAACAGGACTCCTTCAGTTGATGAAATTTTTTCTGTTTCGTCAGGAATAGTGTCCTGGGGTCGAGGGTGTGCCAGACCCAACTATCCCGGAGTGTATACGAAGATTCCAAACTACTTGGACTGGATCCACGAGCAAATTGGTGATGAGTGTATGTGCCCGCCTCCGGCATGAAGCAACGGGGTGATTACCCACCATAATCGCCAGTACCTGATATGTAATGTTACCTAATTTAACGTTCATGTTTATTTATATGTAATGTAATCTGTCAGGGGATGTTGGCGCAATTGCAATATTTTAATAAATACTTCAGTTAAAATGAAAAACTTCAAGTAATCCACAACCACCCCCATACCCAACCCCTTGATTCCAAACATAATCTGGACATCTTCGTAGTTGCTCCGTGCATGTTCATAATATTAAGTTCTTTATTTGTCCAACCAATGCACACAATTCTTATAAAATCGTTTTATTGTTAAAATCATTTAAAATTATAATAGTTGCTCCGACACGTTTCGGTTTACATAAACCATCATCAGGGAGCTGTGCTTCTTCAAAGTTTCCATGTTGATATCGGTTACATATATCGCTATTTGAAGTTATCGGTGTTGTGGCTGTATATTATGTTCAGTCCTATTATGCGTGTTTGCACTGTATTGTACTAAATGAAACAATTTCTACATTCCCAGATACTTAAACACTCTTATGTTCGTATATTCTTCTTGTATTTTTTTATAAATATTTTATAACCCATTTCTAAAAAATTTCATTCTTAATTAAACTCCAATTTCAGTTTCAAGTAACTTTTATGGCACTTCCATAACTGCCTATGTCCATAAAACTTTCAGTTCGAATCCCTACAACCAAGCTCTTAATGCACCGGTTTCTGTGTATAACAACAGATAAACCGAACTACTTGCCAAGTAACTGCTTCACAAACGTCTACTAGAGTGCAGGACAATCGAACAAGCATTATTAATGTCAAAGAACATAGCCATCAGATGGCATACGTCTGCATCCAAGCCACTTCAATGATAATGCACGATGGCACAATTAACAGAATTCTCTGTATCAGACGTACTAATTGCTGGGCATTTGCGCACCACCTCAGTTATTTGCGATTGATTATTAGTGTAAATTCCGCACACGTTATAAAACAGTGTACTCTACACTCTTGTGGTATAAAGTGATATATTTTGTTATTTACAATAGTTAATTAAAAATTATAATTGTAATTAATTTATAAAGGCAGTTAGTAGATACAAATGGCTATTGTAAAATTTCTGACTGGATGAGTGACTACAAGCTACTCAAGGATGGGTTTGTTCTGTTGAATTAGCGACTTTCTGTAAGTGTTGTTTTGCCAGTAGCCCAGATATCAGTTAAGAGAGATCTACACAATTACACAACAATATTATTATGTTTGATTGGCTACTAACTGTACAGTACCGACAGTACAACGGGACATATTCGCCTAAGGGTATATCAATTATTCAGCCTCGCCGTGTCAATACATACAATAACGTCAAAGAAAGGGTGCTAAAATGTAATTCCAATATTTATTTTAATGCGCACCACTAATATGCACAAAATCTATAAAATGCGTGTCCAAATTAGTTTTAACTTTAAGAATTTTTTTTTACATTATGGGCACCTACAAATAAATTCTAAAGAGATATTTTAACAACAGGAATAATAAAAGAAGAAATAAAACAGCTCTATTATGGTTGTATGAGTTTTACATACTTTCTAATATCGTTACGATGATAAACACAAAATGATTAAAAGAGAGAGGCATGGAAGTACTGAGGTGTGTAGAGGTGGTTTTTGGTAGACATTCTCAAAAGTAGGACAGTATATGACAAGCTATTTATTCATTCGTTCAAAGTCTACTCTGTCTTGCGAAAGATCTACAGCCTCTTCTGAAGTGAGTTCTGCACAAAGGGCGATCTAATGCCCCTTCTTTAACATTCCACTACCTTCTTTTTTCTTTAAAGTCATCCAGTAACTGCTGACGTCTTCTTTCTTGTTTGTTCGTCCCTTTTATATTTTCTTGAATAACGTGTTTTATAAGGCAATTCGTACGCAAGATAGATCAATCCACTTAGTCTTCCTTTTACTGTACGTAGGATGTTCATTTTTTCCCTCGACTCTGTGTATTGCTTCTACATTTCTCACATGACTGATCCAAGTAATCTACTCTATCCTTCTCCGGAACTTATATAAAAACTTTCTAGGTATTTCTCATCCATTTTTCCTAAGCTTCCAAGTTTCAGCACCATATAACGTTATGCTCCAAATGTAGCATTTCATTAGTTTCTCCCTTACACTTAAGACCAATTTGCTGGTGAAAACATTCTTCTTATTTACGAATGCTGCTTTTTCGATGGCAGTCCGGATGAATGCATTTTGCACCATTGGTTATCATGCTACTCAGGTAGTTGAAACATTCCACATTCTCCAGTTAATTTCCATTAAAAATATACGCCAAAGAAAAATTATAACCTAGACTTTATAAAAGTATAATGTCAGGGATGAACTAAACTAACACGAGCCAACATTTTCTTAACACCTTAACTGACCTACAGGTCCCATCCAACACGTGAATTAATTGACCAACTGTAGAACTAACATCTTTCGAGGATGATTCTTGTAACACATGGACCTGTTTAGCATTAAATTCTTCCGATTTCCTAATACGCCTAAGTGTAGACGTCTTGCAAGGCATGTTAAGCTCTCAACAGCCACTCATAAAGTGACAACAGAACAATTCGTGATAAACTGGCGTCATGTCGCTACGTATTGTAAGAACAGCCTATCCTTCCTACCTTTCCTTCTGTTCATGAACCCGACAGCAATCTCCGATATCTGCAGCTTTACCGATTGGTAATTCCGAATTCCTCAGCAATATAAAATATCTTGCTGAGGATTTGAATAGTTTAGTGCTTGGTTTTATGAGAATAGTTATTCATTAAAAGCTTATGTTACTGCAAAACTGATCGAGAGTGTAGTGAACAAAAGTCCCAAATAGGAAACATGATCTTGCTGGATTACTCTCGCCCATATTAAGCAACCTTGACCTACTGCTCCCAGAAAGCGGCACTGTCAACAAAGTTTCACCACGGTAACATGCCATTTGTGGTGTAGATATTCCACAACGTACGTAGACACATCATTTTGTGAACAGGCGAAGAAACAAATGATGTCCACTACCAACTTTTTTACTTCAAAAAAAATCATCATCATTATCATTGTGCCTTCCAGTTATGTAATAAACTTCAGCAATCTGATGGTCTGGAAGTACAACGTTGTTCAAGCCTGCAGAACGTCGTGGGTTCGAATTCCAGAGCGATTTTATCCACACGCCTTCTCATATTCTGATTCCCAAACAAGTGAAAATTGCATGAATTTAAGAGCACTAGCCTTCACGCTGTTTCGGATAAAAGATTAAACTATGGATTCATTTTGCAGTCCATCGCCATTACACATAATCATCGTTGTCACCCGCATATCATCTTATCACTCGGAGGAAATTTCACTTCCCTGCATGCTCATTTTGTACCCGTGTGTGCGTGCGTGCGTGCGTGGGTGTGAATATATATATATATATATATATATATATATATTAACAAAGACGCGTCGCCTTCTATAGTTATTTTCGACCTGATAACATTACGGTTTTAAAAGCCCATTATCAAATCCTTTACAAAATTTAACTAAATTGTAAGTAGGCTATTTTTTTAAAAAAGTGGCGAGGATTGACTGACGTCCGCTAAATTAGACGCGACGGGCCGTGTCTTGAACATCAGTATGACAGGCTGCGAGTGTGAATGCAAAACAATAAACAGCGCCCAACATGGACCTGTGTGACTGTAAAACAGTGCAAACAGCCCAATATGAGCCTGCAAATGAGACTAAAACAACAACACAGACGGATCAATAGCAGCTTGTAAGTGAGACTGTACTTAAACCGGTGCAAAAGGTCCAGTATGGAGCAGTAAAAGATGCTGGAAAAAATAACAGTGGCCTGTGTGGGCATGTAAATTATACCGTAAATCAATGATGCAAATAAAACGGCTCAAAAAAAATAAAATAGTGTCAGATAGAAACCTGGTTATTCCTGTGTCACTACGTATTGCCATAAAGTTCGACACGCCATAGCGACCGTTCCCGAGGACACCTAGAGCAAAGGACCTTCTAACAGAGATCATGTTGAAAGGTACCAGTCACATCACAGGAACTACATCATGTCAGTACTGCTTGGAGAGCACCAGATTAAGCTAAACTGTATAGGGAGAACATCGGAAAACTGGGGCATGCAACGCATCTAATATTCGGTTGCCAACTGAACGTGAACCCGTTTTGCAAGTGCTTGAGCAGTCAAAAACTGTATGTGTTCATCAGTATTAAGCACTCATTTGTAACGTGTCTAATGCCTCACACTTCATAGAAACAAGACGCAATGTTTAACACATGCCTTTCCGTGTAACTTCCTACAGTAGGTAACATGTTAACAATCTAGTTGTTTCACAATGCCCGTAATTTTAAATTTAAGCTTTCCATTTGAGAGGGGAGAGGATGGGAAATTATGATCGCCTCCAGAAGCCAATCACAGCAGCACAAGCCGCGGAGTACCGCTCTCACTGACTTGTCTATGTCCATCGCATGCCACGGAAGTAAGTAACAAGGTCACTGGGTGGCTGGGTAGCTGGAGGAAACACCGTCGGGGGTAGGGAGGTACACAGTTCCGTGGGACGGCGTAATAAGTAGGTGAATGACCTACATCCCTACGCCGTTCGGTTACCGTAATTACTTACTGTGTGTAACTTTTATACCGCGTTGAGAATACGATGTGAAATGGTGCAAAACTTGTTTGCTTCGCGACTGGCGACAAGCACGATCTGCCACAAATGCTTGACGACGTGACAGTGTTGCAATGACCTCTCACACAATAACAACTGTTGGGCCGCTAAAGACACAGGCTTACCTGGATTATGACGGAACTGTTTCAGCTGCAAAACTCAAATGTGATCAAATATGAACATACATCTTGGATCTAGTATGATTTTCTGAAAAGCAGAACCTTCAAGAATTAAGATCTAATGGCGGCGATGGGACTCATCTGACTCAGGATAAGGATCGCAGTCGAATTCTTATGATGAGTGGAGTGAAAAAATGGCGAAGGTTTCCATCAGCCAAGAGGCCACGAGTTTCTCATAAAGAATTCTTCTCCATGGATTTTGCTAGCAGGAAATGTTTTAATGTGCATGATCAAGTAACGAAATTTCCGTCTTTTGGAGAACGTCCAAGAACGGGACTTGAAAAACGGAACACGGTACGTTCCTAGTCGTAGGAACTTATTATTTATACATTTCACTACAGTTTAATTTAATGAATCTTTATTTCTTAATCACATGCAGCCTACAATAAATGTAACAAACAAACACTTAATCTACAGCTTTCCAAAAACGCATATCTCACTCAAAAACGGAATGTACTGCAATAATTGCCACTTCTGGCTATTGCAACATTAAAACGACTTATCGGCTTATAATTAAAATAGCCAGCATAACACAGGACTACTATACTCATTAATTACGACACTACGAATCGAAATAATTTGTACATAATTTAATCGAATTTCTCAGTCTTTAACAAGCGGCGTTTCTGGAAGCACTTGTTTTGGTCACGGTCGCTCCTCTCCCATTACTTACCGAGTGTGCAGAAATGGAATAACATGGCATCTAAAATACAAGGATTATCTCCATGAAGCTGAGTCCTTGAGTAGTCTACTTAGTTGGCCAAAGAAAAAGAAGACGGAGACCCGCTTCCGTGGGACCCAGAATTTCATTAGCATATACACAAGTATAAATCGCTGGAAAATATCTTGAGCCAGTTAAATCCCGCCCACAACTTTACGCCTTAGTGACTGAAAAACTGGATCCCATTTAATATTATTCTCCAATCTACGACTGCGTCCCACAAATTATTTTTTCATTCAGGTTTTCAGCGAAAATGATTTACTTCCTTTCCCCCAACTTGCCATACAAATAAGTCAAATTTTATTATCTACGCCGTCTTTACACAACTTACAGTAACAGTTGCAAACTGCTGCAACAGTTTGCAACTGTTACTGTATGTTGTGTAAAGACGGATTAGATAATACAGTTTGATAAGTGTACACAACGGGATGGAAACCACACAATTTAAATACAAATAAGCACTATACGTCAGCCAATAACACAACATTTATTTTATATGCAATGGTATATATGCATGAAAATTAAATAACTCTTGGATCTGTTTTCTTGGAGGGCCTGAGAATGACCGACTAGGTCGAAACATGTCGCCCTCACATACATACCATTGCATATAAAACAATTATTGTGTTATTGACTGACGTACAGTACTTATTTGTGTGTTATAACATTTCGGGACGGAAAACTTCAAACCAATTTACCAAATGACATCCACACCTAAAATTTAAACGAAGAGTGAATTTTGTAAGTCTCTGATCTGGAAACTGACACATTCCGCTTTTCCTTTGTCGTCTTAAAGAGTACGTGGTGATTCCATGCTCCAGTAATGCTTGAGAAGATTCCGTTCCCTAAACTCTGTTTGTTCATCGCTCCTCCCAACTATAATCGATTTTAATGTAACTGGATCTTAAACAGCCGGCTGTTCTAATCCAGCACGCACTGTTGCCACATCATTATTAAGGCGTGTCCATGCCCGCATGTATGTAGGTACAACAGTGAGATTACACCCTGTCAGTACAAACAATGATAGATATTAAACGAAAGTGGAACAAATTAGAACACCTGGTTCTGAAAGTTTCTTTATACGGTGTTCATCAGCTGGATAGATGTCGCATATGTGTATATGAAATAATAATAATAATAATAATAATAATAAGAGGTTTGTTGAGATTCCATTCTTCTGGAATATGACGCCGTGCCAATGAGTTCCCGCTTCTCGACACTGTTTCGAAAATTCGGGAACGGATCATTCAGTGACGCAGCGTCGTATTCCAGGAAGTAAATCATTAGCTACAAGCTGCGCAAATGTGAATACTCGTAAGAAATTTATCTCACCTGCCGGTGATGCTGTCTTTTGAAATTATTGCTCTTTTGATAGGTTTGACGTGTCACTGTATGTGTTACACAAATTTACTTCTTCATAGACATTGTCCTCACTCTTCATACTTTATATGTAAGTGCTGTCGCAAATTTCTTAGTTCGTTAATTGGTTAGTGTTCTCTTTGAACTACAATGTGCGTTACACAAGGTACTAATTAAGGAAAAAAGGAAGTATGGAAAAACTTAACACAGTTTATCCAGCCAAATTAAACACAACCTATATATATATATATATATATATATACACACACATATATGTCCTACATACATTACATTGCATTACATACATGCATACATACAGACATACACACACATACACACAAATAAATAATACATACATATATGCATACAGACAAACACGAACACACATATATAAATTTACAACAGCAGGCATACGTGTTTTTAGGGTGCAGTGCGACAAGAAAATCTCTTAGTTATACTCGTTTCATGAAGTTAAAATAAATCTGTAGCGAATATGGTACTTTAAAGTACACAGTGGAACAAATGTAACTGCACAAGTTAATTACTTAGCCATTTTTCTATTACTAACTAGTATACCCTTTTCATATTGCATTAATTCAGGCCACTTTCATGGCAGCACAAGAATACCAGAATGGGGATAAAATTACTCTTCAAATACTTCGGTCATGTTTTTATCGTTGCACCGTGCATTCCGTGGTTTATTTAATTAACAAACCAACAAGTGCACATATATATGTTATTTAATAAATCTAAAATTTACATTAAATTTGATCGAAATATGTAGTAGCGTTTTAAGTGTTTTAATGTACATTTTAAATTTATTAAATATCATATATATGTGCATTTGTTCGTGTGTTAACTAAATGAAGTTCGGTCATGGTACCATGTACAGCAGTTGCCGCGAACTGACACTGTCACTCCCAACAGTGACAATACCTGGGTTGCCAGACATAACAGCTGCTTTATGAAACAAGTTTACAGGCAACTGTGTAATAATATTAGCTCTTGAAATACGAGTTCCTTGGAAACTTTGCCTACAAAATGTTCGTTAACACCGTCGTGCACATCATCATCATCATCATCACTATTCTAACCAGGAGCTGTGCCTGTCAGTAATCCCAGGCATACCTGCGTCTTTCATTTATTAAATGTGCCACGTTGGTTGGAATTTATGTGTGTCAGACAATCAAAAGCAGCCCAGACGGGAAAAGCAGCCATATGGTACTTACATTTCTCTGTTTGAAAGCAGTCTTTCGGAACTATTACTTAACTTTCGGCCAGTGTGCCCAAGTCGCGGTGAAAATAGTGCCGAACTACCTAAATGAAGCTACACAGACAAAACTTCCCACGCTTGCTACATAGACTTCAGGGTTACATTACGAACTCTGCATTGCTCCACGCTTCTATTTCGGAATTTGTGAACTGAGCTTTCGGTCCGTCTGGGATATGACGCTGTGCCACTGGTTAAACGCATCCCAACATTTCGGAGGGACGTCTGAATTATAATGACTCTAATGTGCGTACAATACTCGTTATTCCATCCGACAGACAAACTAAATCCCGTATCAAAGAGTGCAAGAAAAATTGTATTAAAAAAAAACGTTTGTCTCAAGTGTAACAGGTACATGCAAAGATTATTAGTTAAATGCAGTTTCGTAAGATTCGTTTAAGTTTACTAGAAGGCCTTACTTACTTACTCCGTGGTGCAGAGACCTTCTTGAGAAGCTAACTGGTTTGCAGCTAGTCAAGAAATTCCCCGCATTTCACGGAACCCGAAGGTTCATTACCGCACTCACAAGCGTCCGCCACCTGTCTCTATCCTGG
>Ga0123357_10003796_pt1 | contig 17473 bp, 6 predicted proteins | sample TergutEmb28metaG_FD_89873 | JGI IMG/M metagenome (GOLD analysis project Ga0123357, IMG submission 89873) | Embiratermes neotenicus P4 segment gut microbial communities from Petit-Saut dam, French Guiana - Emb289 P4 | ecosystem: Host-associated > Arthropoda: Insects > Digestive system > Gut ... | reverse complement strand
TCCTTCTTCCAAATAGAAGTAATAAGTTTATGAATCTCCAAGCAAATTGTTCTACCCCCTGCTTTAATCAGTTCTACCGGTATTTGATCAATACCTGGCGATTTGTGACTTTTTAGCTTGTCAATAGCCAGCTCCACCTCAGAGGCACTTGGCTCAGGTAGTAGTGGTTCTGCTGTGTGTATTTCTGCCTGCCCAACGTCCTTAACCCCATGCACGTTGAATAGCTGGGAGAAATACTTCCTCCACCTAACTACAATACTGTGCGAGTCTGCAACCAAGTCATCTTTCTCATCCTTTACTATATTGCATCTAAGCTAGTACCCCTTCTTAAAGTCACTGATGCCCTATACAAGTTCCTAATGTTTTGGATAAAAGCGATTAAATTAGAGTCTTCAGGCTTCAGTATCTGAAATGTAAATACGTAACGTGAGGTACCACTCTTATCCGGGGGGTGGGGGTGGGGGAAACCCAGCGATTACAGAAATAATCCAACGCTTAATATAACGCTCTGAACTCAGTCATTAATCCTACCCATATCTCTAACGCGTTCAATCGTACGTAATTTCTACGTGACTAAAATATGTAGCGAAATTTTCGCTAAAATAATACACTCATGTGTGTCCAAGAATGGAACTGCTGGTTTCTTCAAATGACGTGTCAGTCAATACCCTTCAGCAACCTGTGGCACTGAGCAACACATACGTCAGAGAAGTTGCCGCTACTTAAGGCGTTCGTGGATGTAACTGTCGTTAAAACGTGCGTGAAAAACCGAGAGGATACATTTTTCTACTTCAGTCAAAACAACTGCGTTCACATTCGTAATTTCTGCACGAGCCTTTCATTAACCAAATAAAACTAAGGCACGTGAAAACATTTCAAACGATTTGAAAGTTTACTTGCTTTTATGCTTCAAGGTCTTCACGGCCAGTTCGTCCAACTACATATATTATTCCATTGCGGGAACTTGGTATAAACAAGAGGCAATGCACGTATAATCATAACAATGAGGAGCGTTCGCGTAACCACTGTTGCCAGGAAGCAATAAGTATTAATTATTCTGAGTGTGTGTCTGTAGCCTTAGTTATGCAAGCTGCAACGCGCATGCGCCGTGTTATATTGTCATCTGTGGCATGTCCGACTCTTACCATATTTTTCCACATTACCTCATAAACGGCACCACGTTCGGGAAAAAGTTACTGAACATAAAACGTTTGTTTTGAATTTCCCTACACTTTATCTTAAACATCTTTCATTCGGAGACAAATGGAGACATCACAAATGTGCATTGGTCTTCATGTAAAGTACCAGTTATTCTAGTCAGGTTTCAATGAAACCTGAACCGTCTCGACAGATCTTATAAAAATACTAAATATCAAATTTCATAGCAATCCGTCCAGTGGGAGCAAAGCTGTTCCATGCGGACGACCGACGGACGGACAGACACCAGACGAAGCTAATAGTCACTTCACAATTTTGTGAACACGCCTAAACATGACGCACTCACAAACATAATAAACAAACCTACGGCTATAAAATTTAACTCAATTAGTAAATCATGGTTAATAACTACGATTCATTTCTGAGCTTAAAATGAAGGATCTTTATGTTGCAGCTGACTGACGTTTTCAGACCTTGGTCACTATCACAAATGTTATTAACTCAACAAGCCAGGTTTCAGGTACACTTTGTTGCCGGCAACAAACCTGGAAGTGACTACTGCCAGACCATAAACGTACTGCAACGGACGTTGTTCCAGTGAATATGCACACTAACCCCCCCTACGCGGCTGAAAGTAACTGCACATACGGAAATAAAATTTCCCGAGAGCTGAAAATTTTAAATACACACGGATAAACGCTGGCGGTTACTCGCTCAATTGCCGGGAAGCCGACAGCATTAGGTACCCAGACATTATATCAATGTTTAATGTATAAAAATGCACGTATTTTAATCTATGTGCTGGTGGTGGTGGGGGGATCCATAAGCGTCCGCGTTCACGTAACTCCACTTTCCGCAACGCGGTTTCGCCCAAAACTCTCCCGGATCCCCGCGCTGGACAGGGATAATTGTATATTCTCAGCGGAAGTATGAAAGTGGACAGTATTCCCCACGTAACGAAGCAAGGAAATATAAATAACTTCAGCTGAGGTTTTCAAGAATCAAAGTCAATTTGGCGCATAGCAAGGCATTAAGGCATATGGTGGAGTAAAGATATAGCTCCACTCAGTTCTATCCTCAGCACCAAAAGTATGATTGATTACGAGCAATGACCACAGCCGTATCTACGTTCTGGCACGTGTACCTTGGCTAAAAACAGTACGATGCCAACACAATCCATGCGTCACTTGTTTCCCAGGCACCCCGAGCGCAAAAGAAACACCTAATAACTGTGAAAGATAAATGCAAAATAAACGAATTAATGAATACGTGAATGGATGGATGAATGAAGGAATGAACGAACAGCAATTTCATTAAAGCTGAAAGGGCATCTTTTGAAGTGTGTCACCCGACTGCACAAACAATAATACCGTACAATAATGCTGAAACATGGTAATTCAGACTGCAATTAAAATGTACAAATATACACACAGCGGCCAAGACGCTAAAACATTAAAATTATACCACTATCTTCTGACAAAGTAAACAGTCTACCATGTAACTTGCCAAAGACAATGTAGAACAACTCTTGCTGAAAATTCAAGAAAGTGTTAAATCTTCAACCCAACCGCATAAATGAACCGGTATAATTAACATTACAGAGTGAATCATATTTGTTAGACACCATTACAAAGGGGAAATCCCAGAATAAATTCTCCTTTGCATATGATGTGAATGACACACCATGGGGAAAGGTATCTTCCAGTACTGTGGATGAATTTTTACGGCCAATGATCAGCTGTGGTATAATTGTGTTAGTATCTGCAGGAATGGTGCCAATGCCATACTGGGACATACGGAGTATGTTGAACAACACACAGCTTGTGAAGTTCGCACATTACATGATTAACCTTGAATCTCTTGCGGCACTCTTCGACTGAAGCAAACAAAGTTCTGGAAAACACAACAATGAATGTTTATTAAAGCTAACATTATTTCCAACTTTCTGCAATGAAACGGCCTCACAATATGACCCCTTTTTAAGTGCCGTCGCTAATTTTCGAAACGGGCTATTAGCTTCATGTCCGTTCGTCTGTCCACATGGGACAACTCGGCTCACACCGGACGTGTTTTCGTGAAATTCTGTATTGGTGACATTTATTAAAATCTGTAGCTAAAATTCAAATTTCGTTCAAACAGGCGGAACTACGAGTCTCTCGCATTATACATGAAAACGCAAATACACTTGTGACGTCATACTTAATTCTTCAAGGAATGAAAAATTTCAGACAGAAGTTGTAGAGGAAAACAAAACACACGTTTTGTGTCCACTACACTGTTTCCGAACAACCCACCGTTTACGAGATAATCACGAAAAACACGGCGCAGACACAATTACACCATCTGCATTGCAGGTAATAAAGACAAAAAATACAATTTGTTTGAATAATATTTAATACTCAATGATATCGAATGGGTGGAACTTTCGAGGTTAACACGCTTTCTCCGTGACAAAAAAATTAGGCTAAAATACACAGTAGTTATAATTAATACTTATAAACCTTTTTCCTACAATTTCGGCAAACAAATGCACACATTACATGATTCACAACAACACTGTTATTTTAAAAGATTAACGTAAAAATAAAATAAAACTGTTATTGTGTAAAGTATAACAGTCGTGTGCATTTGCTGGTTAATACTGTAGAAACCGGATTGTAATGCACGGAATGGAGAATATAAAATTAATACTTATTCCTTTATGCGTTATAATTACATGATATGGTGCTACATAGGGTAGACTGTAATTTGCGTTGTGACGTAATAATCGTGGACGTAACCTTCGTGCTGTGTCACGTGCCTATGAAATCAGAAGTATTTAAAAACATTCATTGCTTATATAAAAGAATATGAACTTTGACAAGTTCAATGATTATGAATATACCTAAAACTGTGTAAAAAGTATTGATGCTAAGTCAAAAATTACAAGATACGTCACACAAGCTGGCACTTCAGACGTTATGTAGAGCAAATGAAATAAAAAAATGAACGTAAGTTGTAAGTATTTCTAAGATATAAAAAGTATCTAATAGGAGCATAACATTATATATATATATATATATATATATATATACATACACACACACACACACATTTGTACAGTTGTGAATAACAAAATGTGTGACCGCCCGTGGATTAAATGGTCTGAACTTCTCCGAAGAGTCCAAGGTGCAAAGATCCGAATACGCCACAATGTTACGTTTTACACGTGTTTCCTATCATGTTACACACATAAGACAGTCACGCCACGGTGTTCAAGGCACGAAACCAAAACCTTACCTTTCGTATCACAACCAAACCTTAGCCCCAAAAATCTGCCTTTGTTACCCGGTGCTTCTGAAAAAATGCGTGGCTCGACTTCATATGCAAAAGGGGGAAAAAATTGTAATATTTTAACAATGAGTGACAGGACTCCAAATTTCCTTTTAAAAAAAGACTCTCTCTCTCTGGAAACATAAATACGAAACGGAGTGCTTGCAAAATTTTTCAGTCCTTTAGTATATTCTCCAAAGTCTCCGACAGTAAACACGGACTGACTGATGCTGTCATAATACCCGGCCTTCGCACAAGGTTCCAGGACTTTCACACACTGACTGGACGCAGAATCCTTTTAGTTTACAGCAGGTAGCGATATCTTTCCACTTTTGAGCACGAGAAATTGACAGATTTAACGAATACGCGAACTGAATTGCATATAAAAAAGTACTGTAAAGTACGCATGAATGAATAACGCCTAGACAAATCCGGAATGATTGCACTGCTCCTACTTTTTGCTACAGTTCACCTCGGTAAAACTACTTCCCCCAAAATGAAAGACATTAAAAAAGCAGAACTCAGTCACACCTGAATTTGAAACCGGAGCTCAAAACAGCAGTCTGGAGTATAAAACCCAGGATGAAAGTTCCATGTCACGCTCATCCATTACATTAACATTTCACAGAAGCTTCTTGTAAGCGCGTGTTCATATTTAAAGAATACTCATGCTGTAGTACGATGGCTAATAAAGTTTACAAATTCTGAGACACGAACATAATCGATGTGTGTGTCAAATACAAATAACACGTCCAGGGATGAGTGCTCCCAATACAACCTTATTCAATTCACCCAGCACCAACTTTCCCAACCCCTAACCCCATCTACCCAAAGTGACAATTCACCTCAAGGAAACAGATTTCATAACGTCAAAGCTATCCAGAGACACATAACTGTCGAATTAAATGCCATTCCTTAGGATGCCATCATAGACGCCAGTTTTGTGCAGCTTTTAGACATACTCAAAAAACATGCTGCAGTAAGGAGGCATTATTCTGGGAAAAAAGAACTTATGTTCTTATGTCACGTGTATAATCCCGGAACTTTCTCTCTCTCTCTCTCTCTCTCTCTCTCTCTCTCTGTACGTATGTTTATGATGCATATCCATGACGAAGTTCACACGTCTAGCTCCAATGGTTCACTTGTCATTACCATCAAACCAGAAGTCTTTTTCTTTTTTCACATGACCACCACCTTGTTATTAGGCACGTTCGCACAGTCGCGAAAAGATTATTAACTTCGTCACGGTCGTCCGCCCGCTCTCCCGCATTTATCAGCGCGGCTCCCACTATATGGATTTCCGTGAAATTTGACATGGAGAGCTTTCACGTAAATCTGTCGAGAAAATTTAAATTTGGTTAAAATCGGACGAAAATATCTGGCCCTTTAAGCGAAGATCTAAGTAGGTTTTAATCTTACCAGCGACATGTATTCGCCATAAAAGTATTTAAACTCTGCTTAACTTGCTCACATTCTACAGTAGCATTACCTTAACAAAAGCAGCATTCAGGAATTCTTCACAAGCCTATCACCACATACGTATCAGAAACTCGAAGTGGCGCCAGGGGCTTGACCTCCTGACAGGTTCGCGTATCAGCTGTCTTGCTATTTATAATGTAAGAAATTACAATGCACGGAGCTGGAATGTCCTCCATTCGCATAACGTCCATACTAAGTTTCATCAAAATCTGTCAAGTGTTCCAAGCTGAAATGGGGCAACACGGACAGAACGAACTCTTTGCCTCTCAACCCTACTCCTTTCATTTGTTTGCATGGAAAGTAGGTTAAAATAGCTCGTGACCGCACTTGAGAAACTATCCAGTGGCCACATTTAAAATCGCTGATGTGATCGCCTCTCTTTCATGAGTTTGGAATCTAATTTAGAACAAGGATGTCCCGTGTCTGTGTCTCTTAACACTTCTGTCCTTCCCATCAGCACGAAGTCAGCACAAAACAACCTTTCAGACCAACAATCAATCAATAATTCCATGTCCTTGATCCAGTTCTCTCCCTTTCCTTAGGCGATCACCACCCTAACAAATCACGGTCCACCACTTCTAGTTTAATCATTCCTGCCAGAGTACGTACCTTCAGAACGAACATGAGAGGGCACACAGATAAAACTACGCATGCCTGATATACGAAGCACAGTATCAGCTAACAGCAAATAATCACAATTCCAATGCCGCAGTATTTACACAAAGCACGACGGATCAGTACCATTGTGTTGTGGCAGTCTTGTACTGTTCAATTACTGAAACAACAACAGTAACTGGGTGCCCACGTTTGAACTGTTTCAACCAAGCAAGGAAGAATATTACCCGACAACACCGCATATAATCACAGTAAAATTCTGATTCAGGGTTCAGACTAAACAATGCCCAGTTCTTTGAAAACAAAAAAGTTGTCCGTAACATATATCTCTCACCCCTTTAAAGTTACACCATTAATATCACATGCATTACGACAACTTTCAAACGCGTACATGCTGACATTTGTAAGTTACTGAAACAATAACAGACACTCAAGGCTGTAATTCATCATAAGCCAAAACCAACAACGAACTCGCACTGAACTTCCCACTTTAACCCTTCGTCTACACACACGATACCCTACACGCAGGTCGTATGTGTGAAATCAATCAGTCGAGACACGTCTACTTGTGCTCCACACCAAATCATTAAGGTTACACACACTACCAAAGCCTCCTCACAATACAGAATACTTACCCAGTCAGAACGAAGACCCCCCACTCGGTTAATAGCATCTAAAAAGGGTCACCAATTTCATTCGTAAATGTTACATCAAAAATGTTCGGGGCGAATCTGCGTACTGATGTGCAAGAGAAGATAGGTAAATCCTAAATCAACAGAGGATTCAGGCCACAAACAATTCTGAGACAAAGACACCCCTTTCACAGACAGCAAGAGAGAAGATTGACTGTTTTAATTTGTCAACAAATTCTGTGACGGACGTAAATTTTCACATTACTCTCTATACTTACAAACACACCGTTAACCACTGAATGCACCAAGCTGTCACTATGTGGCATCGTGGCAGTAAAAAAACAGGGAACATTATTAGTAGGATTCTTTAATTTTTAGAACCTGAATACACAGTGGCACGTATGTCTATGCATATGATAACGACAGAACTGTGTTGTGAAATAACACGAAATACAGAAATGAACAATTGACAGTCTACTTTTACATGTAAGTCATGACTGCAATGCCAAAGCACTTCTTAAAGTGCAGTGCTTTCAGTGCGACAATTTACAGAAAAGTAATGAAGTTTCATGTAATAGGGTCAGTGTCAGATACAAAGAAAGCAACAAAGAGGGAAGATATGTACTAAACAACAAAGAACTCAGTAAATGTGTTTGATTATAAGAGAAAAAACTGTTATATCCTACGGTTCTTCAACATGAAATGTCAAAAAATACAGCCCATATTGTTACAAAATTGTTACAGTTACAACTCTATAAAATGGCAGTTGTGCCTACAGACTGTGAAGCAGGAATACGTGTTTAATAGTAGTCTTGACCAGGAACTTACGTATCACTCGGGTAAAGCGTTTTTTGCTTAGAGAAAACGGACGACTTGTTTATTGTCATTTACTCACAATGACATAAAAACGGAGTACTGCCTGTAAACACACCTGTATACTCAGATGGGTTACGAAGTGTTGCTTGTAAACCAAAGCTGACTGCTCATTCTGAATACACAGAATGGGTTACTACTTAAAAATGGGAATATGCATAACGAATATGAAGGTAACGGCACAGAATGTTCTGTAGGACAAGATAAAACGTTCATTCCTCAACCTGCTCACCTTTTATTGGCAACACAACACGAACATCAAGACGCGCGTACCGTTTTATCGCAGCCAAGGGCAATGTTTAAGTCATTAAAACTGCAAGCCTCATACCGTAAAAGACACTATAATGGCTTCAAATCACAGCATTCCTGCTGGCATGAGGAGCTGCAAAGACTGCGACTCCTAAGCAGGAACAGTGGAAACCTCACTCTCTTGTGGAGCACAAAAAAGGGTAACACGATTCCACTGCCAAGAACACAATGATGCAATTCCACCTAGCATGTTGGATTTGTGAATAAATAAGCACTGTTACACATTTTAGAAGCGTACTCTGATGACAATTCCAATTGAAAATGCACTATACAATGTAATGGGATGCAAATTGAAGATGGCATTTATTAAATAATAACCGTATCAGTCATTAAAGAATTTTTCGCGGTTTTACCAGTATGGAACAGCACTGATAACTGCAGTTCTGATAACAATACACTTCATAAAAGTAAAAGAGAGAAAACGGTATTCTCAATGATGCTACAAGCACAATCCAACACAGCAGAAAAATCAGACATTTTTCGAGATGGAAGTCCCGCCCAAGGATCAGATAGATTTTTTTTTTGTAACTACTGAAGATTTGATTAAATCTTCAATTATTTTGCAGTTCATCCAAAACTTGCAACTGGGTTATTTGGTAGAGTGAAATAAAAATATCAGGACAGAGTAATTAACAATACAAGGTTGGTGGGTCCAAGAAAAATACTTTCATGCCATGAATTATATAGTTTTGGGAAAGACTTTTTTTGTTTCTCATCTTCTCTTTGTATTTCTGGACACATTTCCTTTTTCAACTAACAGGTCAAATTTTCATCCAAGAAACAGGCCTACATTCCCACATTAAAAAACACAATCAGCTACCATGACATGTCTGAATACATGCAGGCAAGTGGGTTAAAAGTTGGCAGAAATGTGTATTTCATCTCCTCACCCAAGATATTCACTCCGCATCATGACAAATTGCAGAATTCCGTTAAAGTATTCAACACTGATCGACACTTAAAACCATACTGTGTTGAATTAAATACTGACAAAATAATTAAGGACCATGCCAAGAGAATGTGTAAATGATGTGCAAATATACATCCGTGTACCCATTTCAGATCTCAGGTTCTCACGGCAGTGACTATGAAGGCTACAATCTTCTGGGATATCATGCCAAGTAGTGTGATACATATGAACCAGTGTTTCAGAGCAACCTTCTGCCTCCCTCAGCAGGGTAGATCTACTCATGACAGATGTCGATTCCCTCGAAATGTTCACAAGCAGTAAGACCATACAGAGGCAAAACCCCAACAACCCCAACCCTCACATCCATGTATCTTCAATCTTTAACCAAGGCATTCAATACAAGATAGCCAGGCAAACACTGGTTGACACTTTTCCTCTTCACAACAGTCTGAAAGGAGGAGATACTTCACTACCATTATTTTAAACTTTTTGCTAGAATATGCCATTAGGAAAAGCCAACTAAACCAGAAGGAACCACAAATGAATTGGGAACATCAGATTATGGTCTATGCTGATAATGTTATTTTCTAAATACTATACAGGAAAACAGACAAGATGTATTTACTCATGATAGGTACATCGATCCATAAAACAGAGCTGAGGTAACTAAGTACATGTTCATGTCCCATGAACAGAATGCATGATATCGCAACATAACAGCAGCTAATAACTCATTTAGAAATGAGTTAAAGCTAAACTACTGCAGAATTATAACAAAAGCAGGTTAAAATCATGCAATGTCTGCCACCAATTGGACCTGCATCTTCTGCTTCCTGTTTGCTATCTAAGGACATTAAAGTACACAAAACTATAAGTTTGTCTGTTGCTTTGCATAAGTGTGAAACTTGATCTCTCACATTAGGGGAAGAACATAGACTAAGGGTATTCAACAACAGGGTAACAAGGGAGATATTTGGGCCTAATGTGAAGTCAGAGAAGACTAGATAACACTGCATAATGAGGGGCTTCAAAATTTTTACCACTCACCAAACAAACAACAGGGTGACTGAATGAAGGGGTATGAGATGGGTAAGGCATGTGGCATGTACAGGAAAGAAATGTATGCACAGTTTTTGTGAGGAATCATGAAGTAAAAGCAATCACATGAAGACCCGGGCACACAAGGGAGGATAACATTAGGAAACAGAATGGGAAAACATGGACTGGATTCATCTGACTCAGGACAGAGACAAGTGGAGGGCTCATGACCTCAGTAATGAACCTTTAGTTCTACAAAATGCAGGGATTTTCTTGACTATGTGAAGACCTATTAACTTCTCAAGATGGTCTCTGCTCCATGTTGGTTGGTTAGTTATGTTAGTTAGCTGGTAGGTCTGTTGGTCTGTCAGTCCATCAGTCATTTGTACAGCTACTTCTGTCAATCTTTAACTTGAAAAAATAGTTCTTCAAAAACTCATGGAAAAGGCACCAAAAGCACTTCAGGCATGGTGATGATGAAACTCCCAATGCTCCCATCATGATTTAACTGTCCGCACTTTATAATATAACCTGACACTGTACTAAACTAGTTATCGTGGTTTTCTCAGAACCACTGCAACTCTACTGCCTTCACTAATATCCTCTTTCAATTACTCTAAATGAATACAGTTTAAAATCTTGGGGTAGACTTCTTACATTGGGGATACTACATCACAGTGATAAACACAGAGGTTTATTACTCTAGTAACTCATTCAAATACTACTCAGAATATTAATATTTCAATGCAACCAAACTCTGAACTGAATTTACTATTTGAAATAATTTACACATGCTATTATTTGATATATTCATTCACATATGTATTATATACAATTACTTCCTGATTATTGATTAATTTATAAACAAATGAGTGTCAGTGCATGTTTCAATACACATAAGCTCATTTCACATTCTAACTTCATGTTACCCAAACATCATCTCAGACATCCATTGTGTTTTTACAAATGGTATGTTAATTTGTAATATCCAAAAATGTTTACAAGGCCAAAAGTGATTAACACCTGCAGAAATTGCAGTGCAATGATAAAACAATCCCCTTAACCCCTTGCATGAAGATGTAAATGGCTTTCTCCTTTCCAGGAGCGGCCATTTATTTAAATGCACCATGCCTTTTCTGACCTCCATTTTTTCTTCGAAATAAAAGTACTGAACACTAAGAAATAAAGTATCAAAGCAAATCGATGCCTTACACTGGAAAATTTCAGCACAGCTTAACACTTCTGATGCGCCTACTATCCTATTCCTCCTGGATGTTAAATTTGTATTTTCCAAGAACACACCAAGTATTTTAACACATGCTAGATTTCTCTGTAACTTAGCAAAAGACTGGTAGGGAAGATACATATTCAGTACCTCCTAAACAACAAAACTTGACATTTACAACAGACCATACTCAACAGTCAAAACTATTTCTTCAGCATCAGCTACTACCTCACAGAGAAGTCGTCCCAATTACAAAAGCTGTTTCTTCAACCCCATAACACACTTTACAAAGAACATAGTCTGTCTCAATCATAAACAACAATCATAGCAAGAAAACATAAACACCCTAGGTCTTCATTCAAAGTGTCCACTGTTTTGTCCAGTTTTTACAACAATTCACATGTGCTGACACACTTTAGTAAAAATTTTACATATTACATATCACAAAAAAAGAACTATCTGCTCAACATCATTACGTTCTATGCAGAAACATACACGTGACAGAACTAATAACTTCTTTTCCCCAGTCGTTCTGCAAACACTACTAAAGTACTATCTCCCTGTCATCTGTAAATGACAAGCAGGAAAAAAATGCCTGTGTTCACACAAAACTTACAGCTTACACACATTACTGCCAATGGGCCCCAGTACCTGTCACAAATACCACTCAACATTCCTGCACAAAGTGTTAAAATTACATAATAAAAACAATGACAAATTAATAATGATCCTTGGTGTTCTATACATAATACAAATCTTCAAAATAGCATTATAAGATTACCCACAGCCTGTTAGTTGCAACATTCTTGTCACCTATAAAGGACATTCAACACAAGTGACAACCATTTACTAACTGTACCATAACTGTTATAATTTCAAAGCACTACAGGGCACTTCACTAAAATAATAATGCAATTAAACAAGATGAGAATTCGGAGTACACAAAAAATATATTAAACATATAATACTTAAACACCATAGTAATCCTCTGGTTGTTACTAGTGGTATATAACGTTAACATGCACAACATTTAATCAGGAGACAAAACACCATCATACCTACTATGTAACACACAAAATTCGCATAATGTCTCTTCTCCATCTTAATTGCCATATGATTCGACCAGGCTCAACTTTGTTACCGTACAAAAACTGACATTTTGCTTGTATGGTATGAAAGTTGATACGCAAATGAATGGAAGCAAATGGAGTTCAATTTTTATTTCAAAGTAAAAAGCAGGTAAAATTTTATTATTTAAACTTCTTAGCTTAATACCTTTTCCAGTAATTTACATTGGGTTGTGTAGTTCAAACCAGACTACACAAACTTTATGATGCTCTTCCACCATGGAATAATTAGCAGCATTATGATAGACAAGTAAAATAAATTACAGCACACTTCATAACTGCAAAGGCACTGACAGAATTATTCACCAATGGTATGTGGGCTGGTTCACAAAGTTGGAGATTTTACCACAATGCCCAATACCCACATTAAAGCAAAATCATAATAAGAGGTCCTTATAAGAAAAAATACCAACATTCCTTCAACATAATTTAACCTCTGTTCTCATCGTTCCCATGTTATTACTGACTCCAAGGTAAATCAGCCTCTATACTTGGCCACCACGCCATGAAAACGTATGGGGCTTTAAGTATCACATACTCCTAACCACAGCATCTGACAGATAGGTGGCTAGTTTCACACACTGGTCATCAAAACCTAAAAGAATCAATTCGCTACTGCTCACTGCATAAGGGGCTGGGTGAAACCCAGAACCAATCTGAGCATAGCAGTGAAAAGTCCCTGCCCAACAGCAAATCCAGGTAATTCAGCAAAAGCCAGTTGCCTTGCTGAACTATCCTTGACTCATTATCATTATATTAAGGAGCATAAGCTGGGGTAGCTTCTAGTAGTACAATGTTCGTAACAAAGTTTCACGAAAATTTATCTGCTGCTCAAAAGTTCCTGGTGGGGGCACACACATTAACATGTTCAAGCCATTCACCTACCTTTCACCATAATATAAGACACATGGGCTACAAATTATACTACACTGAATGACATTCTTCTCTCTGAAGCTGGTGACTTTAACATACGCAGGAGCACTGGAACACCCACTAATCACCATAACTAGACACTACACAGCAGATATTATTTTTGTTCCAGCCCACAAACAGGGAAACCTTCATGCAGCCAACCCACTGTCATCTATTGTTAATCTGTAAACAGCAGTTTTGGCAGCTCACCGTGGTAAAAATAGAAGTGCACTTAAACAGACTTCACACGTTGTCATATCTATTAAAAAGAAAAAAAAAAATACTGATATCGTGCTCCCCAAAACTTGCTCTAAGTCAGTTCCAAATACACTGAAATCAAAACAGCATCTTGAGCTAAAAAAAAAGTCCTGCTGATCTCACTGAATTCTCTGAATCATGATGAAAAATCACATACGGCATACCTGCCACATAACACATAATAAATTATGCCACTATTTTCAACTTACTCTCCTCCTTTGGAGGAAAACTGCACACATACTAGGTGTAGCTATGTATCTATGTTCCATTTTCAAATTCTGCATCATCTATTTAATTGTTAACGAATAAGGTTTCAAAAGTTACGAAATCATACATGCACAATATGCTCATTAACCCTTTGGTTCTGAACATTATACATGTGTTAACACGCAGTGAGATGCCAAAAACACTGAATGTCATATAAACACACCTGCTCTTATGCAACCCTTTTTTACAGCCCGTGCATATCGCTAACAGACACTTAATTCCGACGCCAAAAGGTTATTATGTTCACTAATCTGTGTTTTCTTCTTTCCATATACCATCACAATTCAGCTATATATGCCAACAACATTCAAGTGATAAAGCAAACAAGAGACATGTCTGGACCAGCTGACACATAATTACCTGGCTACCATACATAAAGGGAACAGTTACTTTATATATTCGCATATTTTTCATGACAAGACCATGTAATGGTTCTATGGCAGTCCTATTATATCCAAATTAGCACTAATATCAATGAACATCACATCTGCAAGTTTTGTCACTATGTATACATTGACAACAAAAAACCTGCATTTCTAATAAAATTCATGTCTGAAAGGACATCATGTTTCACAACAGGTGAACAGCAGCATAGCTGTGTTTAACTAGTCACTTATGAAACAAAATTACAAGCAACATAAATGGAAAATTCTGTGATACATAGTTGCTACATACGATAAGCTAATTTGAAGAAAAATGTCACTATATGCCATAACCAAATCAATGCTAAAATATGTGGGCCTTTGCAGCAGTGACATGTAAAATGCTGTTAATATGTATGGGAAAATGTGAAGAATTTACATTATACAGAATTAAACATATTTCACATGTCTGCTAACAATAACAGGACTATTTCATTTTATATTACTAGCATACTTTTCTTCCCTGCAAGCAGCAAAGAAGGCCTATGACATCATCAAGAAGTGTGCAGCTGTGTCTGCCTGTGTAACACTCCCCCCTCCCACCATTTCGACTTCTCAACCGGTCTACTAATCATTCGCAAACTTTACATCAGTCGTATAGCACCGGAACCCAAAGCAATGCAATACTTTTAATTTCCTACACTCTGTAACAACAATTTGGCGAAGACGAGCAAACTTGTGAAGTGGGAGGCAAAGGCACAAAATGTACACCGTCTGTTCAGGGAAAACCTATTTGAATAAGCACCTTTCCTTGAAGACAGCAGAGAACTTCGAGACACTTTTTATTCAACTTGAAGAAAAGGCAACACTAAACTGTCAATCCATTGCTACAATACAGGGAAAAAATGTTCAATAGCAGTGCCATTACTACACTACTGGGAACAAACAAACCACTGACCATAAACTTTTCTGCACAGGATATTACTTACATTAAAATATCAGCCACCAAATGCATACTAACTAAAATTTATGGTGGAAAGGAAATAAATTCAATTAAATAGTACTGGTAAAATTACAGCTACTCTTGATAAAACTCCCTAAGTATGAATGATTTATGCCTTAAATATCTTGTATTCTTACAAATAACATGAAGCTACAAATAAACTTTTAAGACAGTAAGTTCTATTTGTAATCAATTACCCATGTTGGCCATTACATCTTGTGCACAGTACTTTCAATGTGGAATACATCCCAAATTTCCTCTACCAAGGGCACAAAACTTCTAAACAAAACAGAGGTTAACACCTATTTTTTAGCCAACAAGTCACACATGTATTAAGTCAGGGGTCCACAAATGCCAGGCACCATGTCACTCTAGCAACTAGATTTTATACAGTGGTACCTACTATTCATGCTTCATGTCACCCTTCTGGTACTTGGAATTTCAAGCTGACTACTAAGTTTTTGGAAAACATGCGCCCCCGGCATTAATTCATGTGGACAACATCTATGGAATCTCATGGTCAGTGCCAGGTATCCCCAAAAACACCTCTGGAGGTGACACAGAGAATGAAAGCACAACCCTGTACCACAGTGACCGAGCCATTTCTGCTCCCCCCACAAACAAACTGGAATTATTAAAAAAAAACATAGTGAAAATACAACAGATCAGGCCAACATGTCAAAAACCAACTGCAGTACATTTAATGAAGTTAATTAACCACAAAGAGTTGTAACTATAAGTCCAGTAAACACTCCACATTCACAAGTGTGCACACTGAGGTTTCATTTATTTACAGAAAAATTATGTGGTAACTGTGGTGCATTGTGGTGTAGGTCCGTCACTCAGTTGTGGCTGTGCTTGCACAAGCAAAATAAGCAACACACAAGAGGTCACATATGCCTGCCTGTTTCAGTCAGCAGCTACTCAGATATTGTGCTGCAAGGAATATACTTCCTACATTTCACAGCTTTTAGAACTACGTATTGCATTTGTGTTTTCAATATGTCTGGAAAGGATGCTTGTATGTGCTCACAAACACCAGAATGAAAAAAGATGAGGAATATGATGCTCCTGTTAAAGAAAGTGGAGATGATGGATGAGTTACAGAAGGGAATGGGCATTATTGTGGTTAGACGCTATTATGGCATAAATGAACCAATGATTTATTTCATCTAGAAAAATTAAAAAAAGAGATCAGGGGAAGCATTAAGACCAGTGATCCATATGAAGGTGAAAATTTCGTGTGTAATTTGTTGTGATCATATCCTTCAAAGATGTAGCAGGCCTTGTAGATATGGCTAAACGATGAGAAACACAAATGGTAGTCAGCTGGTGGCACTGTGGTGAGGAAGAAGGCCAGCATGTGAAGCACATGCAGATAAAGAAATCTGATGACTCTGAGACACAGCAGTGAAAACAATGCAAAAAGGAAATCAACTGCATTTCAACTTTTCACTAGTTTCCTGGTGTAATCTAACTAGAGTATACCATTCTACATAAAAACAGTGTTTCATTTCTTTAAGCAGAAAACTGGTATCAACAACTGATCCCACCACAGAAACTACAAATGACAAACAGATGTCACTTTTTCAACTGTATTGCGCGCTGATGTCTGAAAGTTACTGCAGTTACCACAACAACATTATGGGCCCATTTACAAACACAAATCTCATAAGGACTGTCATATTTATAACCACCACAATTACCGTCTAACCCGAATTAGTTGGTGGTGCAGAATATACTTTATTTTATCACTGTATAATGACTTCATACACTCACAAACACTTTCATAACTATTAATTAAAAATGCACCTAACAAGACAGTTGACTGTATAAGTAACAATGCTTCTCACACACATTACTTCATGTCATACATGGTCTGTCTCAAAAGTAAGTGTACTGATTTTCCTATGTACGAATTGGTAGCGTAGCACCTCGTTGATGTATATTGGCGTGTTGGTAATGACCTTGGCTACATGTTCATACTTGTTTC
>Ga0123357_10003795_pt1 | contig 17479 bp, 12 predicted proteins | sample TergutEmb28metaG_FD_89873 | JGI IMG/M metagenome (GOLD analysis project Ga0123357, IMG submission 89873) | Embiratermes neotenicus P4 segment gut microbial communities from Petit-Saut dam, French Guiana - Emb289 P4 | ecosystem: Host-associated > Arthropoda: Insects > Digestive system > Gut ... | reverse complement strand
CCCTCGACCCGCACTGCAAGAAAGCCAGTACTCGACTGAACTGAAACCCCCACCGATATAATTGGACTCGTCCGTTTCGCTGGAAGACCGAATCTGGTTTCTGCGCGTGTGCCATCACATACCATTTTCACTCTACACGCGCGTTTTTGTGTCGTCTGAGAATTATAGTGGCATTTGTGTGTAGGTTTTACATAAGTTTGAATATTTTAGGCGGGACCCCAAAATTACAAAAAGTGAATTTGATGTTCGTGTGACCGTGCGTCCTTTATATGAAATGACGTGTGAGACCAACTAGATGCAACAATTGTGATCTATTGATAATCCATTAGCTCAACATGTTTCGGGCATCATTATGCCCATCTTCAGGAGCGCTAGACTGCATATTACTGCATATGGTTTTCAACACCTGATGTGCTGACTGGTGTCTTGGGAAGCAGGGAAGCAGGCCGTGTGCACTGTGTAGAGGATGTTCGACTACTGAATAACATTTTCTACACCAGTGTTTCTCAACCGCCGGGCCGCGGTCCGGTACCGGGCCCTGGCTTCAATTATACCGGACCCCGAGAGGTTCTCGTGGAATTTGTCATTTTAGTTTTCTAAGCAATTTTCATGAATAAATGTTTTGTAGTAGAAATATTCTAAGGAGAAAAATATTCGCGAATGTGTTGAAAAACTCAGGCCCAGATGTTGGCCTGAGGAAACTACAATATGCTACAAGACTTCATCAGTCCAGTGATTGATAACTAATTTAAATGTAATTTTATATTTGTCAATATGCCACACCATATACAAAAGTGTACTAATACTCTTTATGGTTATGCCATAATTATTTATTAATACTGATGTTAGTTTAATGTACAAACTTAAAAAAATGGAAAGTATTTACGAGTAAATTTGTTGGGACCGGGCCCTAGTCTTACGAAAAAAAATTTACCGGACCGCGGTCTCACAAAGGTTGAGAAACACTGTTTTACACAGTGCACACGGCTTGCTTCCGTACTTCCCAAGACACCAGCCAGCACATCAAATGCTGAAAAACATATGCAGTAATATACAGTCTTGCGCTCCTGAAGATGGGCATAATGATGCCCGAAACATGTTGAGCTAGTGGATTATCAATAAATCATAATTGTTGCATCTAGTTGGTCTCACACGCCATTTCATATAAAAAGCGACTTCAGCTTCGTCATTTCTGTCTGTCCGTCTGCATGGAAAAACGCGGCTTCCATTGAACGGAATTTTCATGAGATTTTATACGTGAACATTTTTCGAAAATCTGTTGATAACATTTAAGTTTCATTAAAATATGACAAGAATAATGTGCACTTTACATGAAGAGCAATGTACATTTTTGATCCTATCTCGCTCAGTTCTTCTTAGAACGAGAAATGTTTCAGACAGGAATTGTAGAGAAAATCAAAACACATGATTTATGTTCAGTAACGTATTTTTCAGTCCTTGGTAGTGCAGTGGTTAGCATCCCGGCCTGACACGCGGGAAACCGCGGTTCGATTCCCCGTCGCGGAGAATGTTTCCGCGTGTGGTGACCGGGGAAGAGAGTAGTCCACTGCAGCCCATGCAGGTCGTAAAAGGCGATCAAAATGGGTACCCGGTGCCTGGGGTATGGCTTGGCCACCCTGTCCCGGGGTTATAAATGCAGTAGAATGGTCCTTCAAGTTGCGAGTTGGATGACAGACGGACGTGTCATTGTAAAAAAGCCGTTAGGAAACCTAAATTGTGGCCTCGGCACAGTCAGACTGAGTGGAATCGACCTACGCATAGGAAAATTATTCAGATGAGGATAGCAACTTGGAATGTATGCACATTGTACAGAGCAGGAGTAACGAATGAATTGGTGAAAGAAATGGATAAGTATAAAGTAGATATATGTGCTCTGCAAGAAATTAGATGGCCATGGAAAGGAACTGTGATAAAAAAAAGAGAAAACGAAAATTTTGTTTCAAAATGCGCGAAGCAGTTAGTTTTAAAATAGGAGCTTCGTGTTGGATTGTCGTTCAGTGGTATCGTTGCGGGTAACGTGCTAATTAAAGGCGGACAAATTTCCGACTATAGTCTGGGACTGATAATTTGAAAGTCGCGGGTGAGGTAAGGAGTCAATACCAGTTTCGACGTAGAGCACCAAGCAGATATCTATCCAATGCTGCCCGTCTTCTGTAAATATCTACCATTTTTCAATATGTCAGCCCTAGACTACATCTGATAATCGTGCTAAGTAATCCGAGAAATGGATCCGAGGTCCAAGGTCGTTTATCTTTATAGTATCAAGATACAAATAATTTTTAAAAAGTAACAAATTGGCACATGTGTGTGTAATGCATCTGCTCAGCCGTAATAGCTTGATCATAGTAGATGGACAGACAACTGGAAGTACAAGAGATTATATAAATTTGGCAAACTATTGTCCATGTCTTCAATTATTATGCCAAATATTGTAATAAATAAAGCAATTAAAGATTCTTGTCATGTCTTTGAACACATCATACGTCCATAAAATGTCCCAGTTGTTTTAAAAGTTCACAATTTCATTGCGTCGAGTTGGTAGTACTGTTTAAAGGAAACATGTATTGAGTAATCGGCTGTGATAATCGGTGAGTAGACAGAAAGAAGTGGGTGCGGTGTCTGATTAGAACAGTACGTTGTGCAGTGAATAGTGAGTGCAGTTTTTTTTAATATCTAGTATACTGACATATACTTATTGAAGTAACTTATAGTAGGGATTCGTGTAAATACTAGGTCATTGACTGTAAGGTTTTTCTTTTCTGTCCATGTGTTTTATCGCGTGGTATGTACCCACGGCGCATAATAGAGACGATAATTTTGGTTTCATTTATTTTCAGGGAAAATACCGAAGCAAATTATGACAAGCCATTTGGAGCAGCAGTTAGCAAGCCTACAACTTAATCATGGAGATGTACAGGCTAATCGAAAAGTTGGGCCAGCTGTACCACCCAAACCAAAAAAACCACAGCCTCAAGTATGTAATTGGAAGTTGGGCATTTCGAAGTGCTAGTGGCTGTAGTGACCACGTGTACTGTCAAAACAACACGTGGTTAAAGCCTAGAATTTAGACAACTTTGGGATCTGTGGTGGACAAACCAGTATGGGACCTGGGTTTGCTGCTAGTTCTGGTGGTTTGCCCTGTCAGTGTGATTTCGTCAATGCTCAGTACTCATCTACCTCAGCTGCATTAGTTTATAACGTCGTTAAAGAAAACGTTTTGGTGGCTCTGGCTTATCACATTATAGTAGATCAAGCAGCAGTGATTAAAAATTGTTTGACATTAATGACTGTTTATTTAACCCAGAAACTAAATGTTACTTTCTTATTGCCTGACAAAAAAATTGTGTGTCAATGTTTCTTTGAAGCTTATGATAATCTGCTGTAGTTCAAGATATACTAATGAGACTGTTGGTGCTGTGTCTTCTGAGGAAGGTGATGACACTGAATCAGTTTCTGTGAATTTACAAAGACATTGTGTTTGGGGCTGCAGGCATTCTCTTATGCTGTTTCTGGCAATAACTTTTAAAAAGTTACTTGATATTGACAGTACCTGTCTCTAAACCCCATGCATCCACTCTTCCTGACTTTGGGTACCATTACTGTGGTAAAATTATGTATGCCTTAAAGCTTGATCTGTCTCCTTGTAACTGCCTTGTCCTTAAGACTGAGTACTAATGTGCTGAGCACTTTGCTGTCGGATTCCCTCATTGCCTGGAGTACTGCAGCTCTCACAGGATCTTCTGGCAGACGCAGGCTTCCTATGTGATAAAGCTGTAGTACTTCAGAATACAAGAAAGGGGGGCTGTATAAACATAGTTTAATATTGTATTGCTTGTTTTACACAGGGTAAATCAAAAGCTGTGTAAACTGGCATGTAATGTTCAGTAATCCATTAAAAGGTATTTCTGTGTACAGCTGTTGGTGTCATTGGTATTTACTGATGGCTCACAGTCTTTTATTATATTATTGTGTTGCCTGTGGAGTACAAGGGGTACGTGAAGTCATAATATAGTCTTGATTGCATGACTTTTGAATCATCCACTATTTATATTTTGGTCTGTGTTTTCATTTTTCAGTTGAGTTAATATTGTTGTCTGATGTTTCAGGTTCCAAAGAGTTATTCTTTAAATAACCAGTGTGAACCCTCATACAGCACTTTGCTGCAGAGTGGTTCTGGAGAAAATGGGCAGGCTTCACCTGATAAGGGTCGGTTGTATACAAATTTGCCACCTCCAGCAAGTACAGGTAATAAAATTAGAGTTTTTGTATATACTATACATAACTGCTTTGCACATCCAACTTAGCTTTTGCACTAGGTAGTGGGAGCACAGGAAATTAATTTTGTGTTGGGTCAGATCTGAAAGCTTGTTTTTAAGCCTTTGGTGCCTGATGTCAGGAATATCTGTCATGCAGTGGGTTGCTCAAAACACCAAATGTGAGTTATAGATAATGACAGTTTAACACCCTTCCATATGCAGCTCTCATTTAAATTCTGGTCTCCTGCACATCACATTGGGCTTTTAATTCTTGCACCAGAGGCTTAATTTGCTCATTTATTTCTTGGGGGATGTCGGTAATTGGTGACTGTCATGTTGCTTGGTTAATGATTGTTCTAATAGAAAGGAAAAGAGGGAGCATTTCTAAAGACTTTCTGGGCATTTAGGCATTTACAAGGGCACATGTCTCTCTGTGCCAAGGAGCATTTCTGAAGATATTACTGTTGAGCATTAGTCATACTAGACATGTTGTAAGATAAGCGAATAATTTGGACAAACCCTTTCATATAGATTGCACTTAAGTTAGTTTAACCCTTTCAGATTGGTTGCCGTACATCATGTTCTATTGAAGTACTGTTCGCCACCAGATGTCATAGTATGATTCTTGTTTCCACCACAGTGGCCAACTACTGTTGTTTTTTTAAACATATTTGTGTGCTTAGTGACATGTGTGACAAATGTACTTTAAACTCTGTAGGGCTGTGACAATGATGTATAACTCTCTGACATAATTTTCTTGTTTCGGACTTTGTCCATTGTCTAATTTTTTAATGAAGCACACTGTTTTGGACAGAAGCAGAGCTGGCTTCCAAAATGTCATGCTTCATTGAAAAATTAGATGATAGACAAAGTCCAAAAAAAGAAGTTTGTCAGTTATACATGTACATTACCTTGTCACATGAGAGCCTTCGAATGTCATTCCTTCATTCCCAGTACAGCGTGATTTTGTAACTCTCAGGCTGTTTGCCATACTGGTACAGTATTCATGTTTTTTATCTACAGTAGAAGTATAATGCATAGAATTATATATTTATACATATTCGGCATTTATATTGTTTTTAATTTTTAAATATTTAAAGAACAATGTAATGCACTTTGCATGCATATGTGTGTGCATGTTCACATGTGCATGCACATATGTGATCACTAGGCACACAACAGATATTTTTAGACAGAAGTTGGCAGATGCCTAAGTGCATTCTAGTGCCCATCCTGAACGTGTTAAAGAATATGCATTGTAGTGTTCTAATTGTGCAAAGTGCTGGTTGCATGTAATAAGTTTCCAGGGTGCAAGTCAGCTGTCTTAAACATGCATTACCAACACTTCTGAGCCATTGGCTAATTTGGTTATAGCAGTGCAAATTTCCATGAACACAATAATAATGTTGCTAACCTTAACCTTGAAAACTTGACTCAGTTGTAAAATAATTGTCTTTCTCCTCTTGTTGCATATATTGGTTGGAAAACTTCATGGGAGAGAGCGTGATAATTTGGGAATCATGGGCGTAGTTGTGAGAATGATATTAAAAGAGAGGTAGAATGCAAAGTTTTGAACTGAAAAGAACTGACTCAGGATTTCCTTCATTGGTGGACTTACATGACTACAGTGATGAATTCTTTGGTGTAGTAGTTATTTCTTGCTTATCTGGATAATTGCTGTCTGTTCAAAGAAGATTGTGCCATATACTTAGTTGATTTGTTAGTGAATTGGCCATGTAATTACTGAAACATGTTGCCATAACTTGATCCTGAAAACCATAGAGGTAAACCATATTTACTTTCAACTCTGGATTAAGGTGACAGGTATATGCGTATTTATGGACAGGCAGATACACATTGTAAAATGAGGGAATACTCAGAATGTAGGTGAGATGATAATACATACTGAGACCTGGATACGTAGAGTAGAAACTTTATCCCCAGACCAGGCCATTTGGTGAAAATAGATGTTTATGTGGATATACTGAGTAGTTAATACATATGACATATCTCTGGTATGCAGATAAAGGTCATGCACTTAGAGATGTAATTTATATTGCATTCATTAATTACAGTGCTGTCTTTTGGTTGCTGTAGTGCATTTAATAGAATGATTTCTGTATTATTTGGGGTTTATGTTAAGTTCAGTGATTTTAATGGGTTAAGGAAACAGTTAAACTCACTAAATTTGAACGTCATATTACATGTATTTTATATGCGACCCATGTAAGCCCTATACTGGCTTATGTAAGTGAACATTGGCCTCTCTCAAAGAAGGATGGAAATATGCTCTAGATCTTTGAAAGAAGAATATTAAGAGTGATTTACAGTCCTATAATGACAGTAGTATATGGAGAATAAGATACAATAATGAGCTTTAATTGCTCTTTGATGAATTAGGCTTAGTTGAAGTGATAAAAATAGGACGATTGAGGAGACTGGCACAACTTTTCAGAATGCAAGAACTGGATCCTTGCAGGAAGCTTACTGTAATGAAACCAGAAGGCACTCAACATGTAGGTAAACCTAAGTTGAGGTGGCTTGTATCAGTTGAGGAAAGTCTGAAGAACACAGGCATAAGGAATTGGAAATGTTAAGTCGCAGGACCAAGAACAGTGCAGGACAATTTTGGAATAGGCTAAGGTCCACCAATTACTGTAATGCCAGAAGAAAAAAGTGGATTTAATAACTATAGGTTAGTGAGTTAATGTGTTCCTAATATGGATGCAATCAGGATTACCTTACTTTATTATGCGTCCTTTACGAAGTAAAAGGAATGGTTTATGTGGAGACCATGTCCGTCTGTCTCTCTTTCTCTGACCTGGTCTCAGTTACTTAAACACTTTGTTAGATTTTTATGAAATTCAGTAAAGGAGTGCTTTACCAAATCAGACATGAGTTCCATGAGAACCAGCTGAGTGACAGTCATATTTTACTTCTGGCCTACATCCGTATTTCCCCTATTCTTGACTAATTTTGGTGACATGCAGCAAGTAGATCTCCACACTATGCTGTTGAGCCATTTTCTTCTTTTGTGAAAATTGGTGTAGAGTGAAACCTGTACTTTAGTCATACGTGGAAGTTAAACTTTGCCTGATTTCTACTTTTTTTTGGTCTAATTTGGATAAAATTTAGTACAGGAGATGTTCACCAAAAGTATCGAGCATTTGTGAATTTTGTTAAAATTGAAAAGTTGAAAACCATACTTTGGTTGGGGTTGTAAATGGTTTTTTATCTATAGTTTCCACATTTATTGCCACATTTGAGTGAAAATTGGTATCAGAGGTCTGCACATAATTATTTTGGGTATCTATGTGTTTTGTGAAAATCAGGATGGGAAAGGATGTACTTTTGATGTGGCTGTAAATGAAATTTGTTTACATATGTACATTGAAACCACATGATGTTTGAAGAGTAAAGAATATTGTAAGTCTGTGTACTGTGTCGTGGAGTACATTATTTGCTCTCTTTTTAAAAATAGTAAAGAAGATGAGACAAATGAAACAAGGCTAATATTAAAATATTAAAAAACAGGAAATTTAGTTAATTTAAAGTGGTTTGGGTAACAATTACTTACTGATCTTAAAATTAGAATTAAAAATTAATCCATCTTGTCCATTTTGTACCAAGCTTCTGGTTGTTTTTGTCACACATTAAGAAGACATTAACAAAAATAATTTGTGGTATAAATTTCAGTTTTTAAATATGAAGAAATGCAGCTTGAAGGTAACCAGTGGATTGTTGAAGGATGTCTGCAGAATTACTGAATAACATAGAAATTGTGTTATGTTTATGTACTGTGTTCGTGTATTAATGTAATCATTTTATCATTGATGTAGACTAGTGTGGTACATCCAGAAGTTTATATCTTGCGTAATTTTTCAATGACCTATTAACTTGGTGTCTTAGTTTATCTTAAGTGACTTATTTGTGATATTACTTTGTGTCGTGTCTCATTTGTTAGTGACTCATTACTATTTAACACAATTATAATAGTGCCAGAAGTTTTTTAGTCACTAATGCCAAAGCCATACCATTGGAAATGTATTGGTACCAGTATACGTATTTCAAACTATTTCTGTGAGATGCATTAACTGACACCAGCTGACAGATTACAGTTACTAGGTGGTACTGCTCAAGTATCCAGTTTTCGCTTGGGTGAAACCAAAAGAGTGATCAAACCACATTTGTATGGGAGAAAATTAATGTAAAATATTAAGACAGATTGATGTACATAATGTTGGGGATTCTGGCCACCGGCACTTATGGTGTTAGAAATAACATCATGGTTACTATTCTGAATGTGTTAAAATGAATCTTCATCAGACAAAGGAATCTTTAATGAAAGAGACTGTCCCATGACAGATATTCTCAAATGACTTTTCTGGCTCGCACTGAACCATCTACAGTTGGTTAGTGTGCAGACTGTCCTTAAGAGTTTCTAAGTGATTTAAAATTTTTTTGTGTTGAGATGTGCAATATGTTATTACCTATCATCCTGAAGATGGAGGCAACAAGCTCCAGCAGAACACTGATGTCACTGTATGAGCTACTGCTGGTAGCTTTAAAAATGGAAGGAGAAGCAGCTAAGTGAAAGGTTCTGCACAGTAACATGCTAGAACTGGTACTTGATGTTTACCAATATATCAAGTACAAGGCACAGAAAGTGGACAGTGCTACTTGTGAGTCAGTTGAGGATGTTGCCAACTGATAGCAATGAACAGCAGACCTATGCAGCATCAGACTTCAAACCCCACCATGAATTGTGAGTGAGAAAAAATCTTCAAAATGGAACAGTAAAAGTTCACATTTTGTACAACAATATTAATAACAGTAAAATTTCAGTCCACCGGAAAGCATTACCAGTGAGAACAAGACAACTGTTTATTTTTTGTGTGTTTGCTAAGGGAATCTCCTACAGCAAAGACATTTGTTGTAGAAGTGAAAGAAGCTGTAGGATCCATTGTTTTCAAAATGTCATTGCTCAGAGTTTTTGAAGACAGTGTGTTTTGAATGTCAGCAGTGTGATGATGGCAGGAAGTTTCTGATGAAACGTAGTGATATTGTGCCTGCAAGGGCAACATTGCTCATAAAAATATGCAAAATGGTATATGCTGATAGGGCCTGTATACCTTACAACATTCATCTGAAACTAAACAAGAAGGAGCTGGCTGAATATGAGTAGTGGTTCGGGTGGCTTTGGGCTTCCTGGTAGTAGAGGTGGCTCAGCTGTCAAAAGATTTATTCCAGAGAGGAAATTTATTTTTTACCCTAAATCAAAGAGTAATGACAGATCACGTCCATAAAATGGATTGCAGAGGTTTTTAAAAAGCTGTGTGGAGATCATTTTCGGCCACATCTTGCTTCTAAGCTTGTTGTAGTGGGCAATACAAATTCCTTCCCACTTCTGGTGGATATGACTTTGTTGATGTAATGGCATGGCTAACCAGGAGAGGCATTCCATATACTGACTTACAATCACATGTGGATTCAATACATCTTGTTAAAATGATAAAGCTGCAGCACAGGATTTGTGGATTGGACTGTGTTTTGCAAGAGGATGTGGACAAACAGTGATGTGATTGCCTCCATCATGTGGATTTTAACTGGACACAAGTGAAGTCAAAAGTGCTAGAGAAGAATAATACCTGCAAAGTAGCTGATGTTGGTCATGTGACTTACAGAGCAGTAGACAAAACAGACTTCATTATTGCTGGATTGTGTAAGCCATGCCAAAAACTTACAGGAAGAAGATTTCGTGTGACAAGTTGCCAGATGTGACATGCTGAAACTGATAGTCTTGAACCAGAGGGAGTCTAATTTGGAAGAACCCAGTGATGAAGATGGTTGAGGTATTTATATTGTCCTTACAGTACAGATTTGTATCATTATCATTGGTAGTGTTAATTTGGCAGTAATGCCACAACTAACTGCATGTGCATGTGTATAATCTTGCAGTGTCACACCTTGTATCTCTGTCTCTATACCAGTTGCAGTGACTACCTGGCATCATTAAAGATTCCTAATCTAACAAAGTAAAACGTAGTGAAACTCAGTAGTATGCTGTGCCATTTGTAGCAGGATAATAGTGTTCTGGAAAGTGCATTTAAGGTAACCTGTCTGATAGCATCAGGGTACATTGGATTTAAATGGTGTGCCAGTGGGAAAAGAAATGGTTTATGAGGATGTTTACCTGGCTGGAGTAGTCTCCAAAGAAGATTCATTAGTGGATATATTTGGCAATGAATGGAATGCTGGGTCATGTGAGAATACATTATTTCATGAGTAGTTGCATCTATATTGATTGCTCAGGGAATGTTCTGTTAAAGGCACTTGTTTGGTTATCAAAAAAGTTAAGGTTAAATTGAGAGTATCACATGTGAAAATAGTGCACAGTTCACTCCCATGCTTAGGCATAAAGTGATAATGTTAGAAATGTTAGCTGATGGGCATTAAGTTAGTCTGTTGCACTATGCTGAAAGCTAGTGTGTTCTAGAAATAAATGTTGGAGAAAATGAGTATCTTTTGAAAGTACTGCCAAGTTCAAGCACTTTGGAATGACAGCAGAAAGTGAAAATGATATACCTGATCCAAGCAGGAAACAGTAAAAGTTGAGAATTCTTATTATTATTTGATTCAGGATCTTCCAGTTTTCACTGCTGTGCCAGAAAACCTAAATATTTCACCTGTTATATATGTGAGTTTGAAATTCAGTCTCATAATTCAAGAACAGTAGTCTAAGACTGTTTGAGAAGAAAGTAGTAAATAAAATACTCTAAACTAAAAGAGGTGAAATAGCAACACACCAGAGTAAATTACATAATGAAGAGCTCTGTAATATCACCTAATCTTGTTGGGGTGATTAAATAAAGAAGGATTAGGTGACTGGTATGGCTAGTACACTTTTTACATGACAGATCTCTACAAATGTTTGATTAGAAAAATCTAAAGGCAGGTGAATGCTTGGGAAACCTAAACATATTTGTGAAAACAGTATCTATCTTGAGTCATGGAGGAGTAGGTTGCCAAGCTGTGAGCTGGATTGAAGTGGTTCAGGGTGTGGTTGAATGACTGGCTTTTGTAAATGTGGCAGAGAAGTCTTGTCATTCAATGAAATGTTGTTGGGCAGACAGCCATGTCAAGATGTGAAGGTTCTCCGACACATCAGGGACTGACTCCATCCCCATCTTCAGGGTATTGTTGGTGGCTTGGTAGAACCAAGCAGATAACTACATATCCTACCCTGTGTTGTGTATGTCGAATTCCATCCTGCGCCTGGGCGCAGGATGGAGTGCAACCCCCTGGTTAGTGGGAGGAGTCAAGAGGTTGTTGCACTTGGCCTAGGCTCTCTATTCCTGGTTGTATAGAACGTTTCAGTAAACTAATTATCAGCTGCAGTGTACAACATAATGTGAAGTTTCCAGGATGTAGCTGTATTTCTGTAGCTTCTTTCAATATCCAGTCCATGTACATAGTGGTGTAATTATCACATGATACATTATTGTTATAGGTGCTGTAAATCATTCTGTGAGTTCTGTGTCATCAACTGCAACATACAGCAACATTCAAACAGAATGTGGCGGCACTAGTAGTACTGGATCACACCTCATCTATAGCAATATTGGAAACCATACTAATAATGAAATTGGCAATACGTACAGCAATGTAGGAACATTCAGTGCAGCAAGCAGCATTGGTAAGTTCTGTTGCTGTAATGTATTTGAGTATACTGTGAGATTATACAAATGAGGTTTGAATGAAACTTGTACAAGGGTGATTACTAGAGATCTGGCTAGCCCAGTCACACATTATACACAAGCATTGAGACAGATCCCACTGATTGGTCAAGCAATGTATGTCATATTAGTGGAATTTCATAGCAATCAATAACACCAGTCAGCCAAGTATGTAGCATTACAGCTTCCATCTGGGTTCGGCACTTCATGAGTATCCTGAAAATTGCAGGCAGGAGGATCCTGACTATGAAGTGTGTTTAGCGATGCATGGACCTGTGAATGTTAAATATGTTGTGTGGTCTTCAGTTGTGTTCAGTGAATAATGCAGTGCTGATTAACATTATGTTTGTTAGATAATCGGGCTAATTTATAATGAACCTGTGTTCATCATTTGCATAGAAGTTTCATTCATATCTTTTTTATTTCATGAGAAGCATGCAAATAATGCAGGTCTGTGGGTTTTAAACTTTTTGTACCAGTGTTGATAAACTAAATATTACAGATTATAGTAATGCGAATTGGACAAACATCCATGAAAATGGTGGAAACAAAATTCTTGTAGTATGTTTAAAATTCCTCCAAAGCATGTACTTATTAAATTGATTGATTGATTGCTTCATTCATTCATTCATTTAGAGTTAGTGTAGAAGTGTTTCCTGATAACTCACAGCCTCATGACTTTGGCATTTCTAAATCTGTATGTTTTGGTTTTTTTAACTCTGGGTATACTTTGGTTTGTCATTGTTTGTAAATATTGGAGCCATTTATATTTATAAGTCACTACTTTCTTGCTTTAGGAGCATGCAGTGCACTTGAGTTAAATCCCCAGGCCTTTAAACTTGTTTGTATGTGCTCCTAAAAAATGGACTTATTTAACCTAGTGTTCTTGACATGTTATCAACAGCTGAAGCACTTGTTTCTCGAGAGGAAGTGCATTTCTTTTTCTTAATGACAAAGTTACTTTTCTCACCAGTAAACAGTACCACATATGTTTAGAACACAAAATATTAATATTCTCAAAATATTAATAGTTTAATTACTATTGTTGGATAGAGGGCATTCCTGATGTGTGTGTGGGGATACTCTAGCTGACATTGTACATCATGAGCCACCTGTACATCTAAATTATTATGCACTGTTAAGTAGAAAATAAAATTTCCTACATTTCGGGTATTACCAGTTAGTACACAATTTTTGGTTACCTGTGTTGTACTTCACATTCATTGCTTTTTAGGCACGTTCCCAAAATTGCAAAAAGTGACTTTTAGCTTCATTATGTATGTCTGACTGTCCTGTCCACATGGAACACCTCAGCTCCCACTGAACCAATTTTAATTAAATTTGTTATTTGAGAGTGTCTTACAAAAATATGTCAAAAAAATCAAGTTTCATTAAAATCTGATGAGATTAATGGGTATTTTACATGAAGGCCAGCATACATTTTTGATCAAAGCTCCACTCAGTTCTTCTTAGAATGAGAAATGTTTCAGGAAAAAGTTGTAGAGAAAATCAAAGCACACATTTTATGTTCAGTAACTTTTTTTTTCATGATTCATGCCATTTATGAGATAATGTGGAAAAATATTGTAGATCTGGTTGGGCCATAGGTGACAGTATGGCACATGCACATCGCATGCTGGATACCTAAGTCTACAAAAGCATACTCAGAATATATAATATTTATTGCTTTTCCATTGCACCAGTGCTTGCATGAATGTGTCCTGAATGTTACGTTATTTGAATGTCACCTGTCTTGTTGGCATTTATTGCAGATAGATATGATGTGTGAAGAGTGAAGTCTTTGTCTTTTACAGGAGCTCTGGATGATCTGCCACCACCTCCACCAGAACCTGCTGAGTACAGCAACCAGTGTCCAGCTCCAAACTTTCCCCCACCTCCAGATGACCTTCCCCCACCACCTTCACCAGTCAGCTCCAGTTATTCAGAACTTCGACGGGCCACATACCAACCCAATTATCAGCCAGAATATGGTACATATGGACCCTCATCACAGGTAACCCTGTAGCCATCTGTTACATTAACACATTCATATTTCTCTGGATTTTTTTGGACTGTGGTTTTAGTCCAGCCATTTTAGCTTGAAGCATAATGTTTTACATTCATATTTTTTATATTTCAAGGTTTTCTTTATTCATTACCATTCCTGTTCTTTACTGATATCATTATGTGAGAGTCATGTGTTAATGAAAAATGTACATACTATACGCTCAGCCACAAAACACATGGGAAATTAATGAATAAAAAGGAACATTAAATGTTTCAAACCATAAGTATGAATATATTTTACCCACGTGATTTATTTGTTGATTTCCAGAAGAACGGTTTTCAGCAAATGTGTGGTTTGTTACAGGTACTGTAACATGTGCTCCGGTGTTTCCCAAACTTTTTTGCTCCCAAGCCCCTTTTGACTTCATAAGATAAGCATGGATCTTCACATTCATTTAGAGTGTCCAGATGATAGGCATCCAAAATTAAAAATTTATATCTCAGAACTAATTTTAGGTAAATTCAAATACATACCAATAGGATATGCTACAATGCATTGCGTTATTTGACCTTAATTAAAATGATTGACACTCGCTTCATGGGTACAGGAAGTTTCTTAATTAGGTATGTCAACAGTCATACTACATAAACATATCACCAATTAAAGAAGTTCCTGTAATATTTTTAACAAAAAATTGTTCCTTTAATTTAAAAAATAAGTGGACTTCAAAACAGCCATTACGGAAATGTATCCGTGGATCCCCCAGAAACTTGTTTTGAATCCTTTGGGGCCCACAGAGCACACCTTGGGAAGCACTGGTTTATTCTAATGCGACAAGTATGGGCTCCAACCTGAAGGCACCCAAATATATTGAACACACAAAACAATGTCAGTGTAATGCTATTGGGCATGTTGGCTGCCACTGTGGAGGTACCGAGTGTGGTTTGTACAGTAATCTATGAAGCAATGGCATGTAATGTACAGGCCTGAGATATGGGGCATGTTGGATGCCACTGGAGAGTTACAGCGTGTGATTTGACAGTAATCTGTTTCTTCTCAACAGAGTTCGACGTATGAATCCATATATGAACCCATCAATCCAAGGCCTCCAAGTCAGATGTCTTCCCGATCTAACTTCTCCCTTTATGCACCATATGTTAGTGGATCTCAGAACAAAACATCGTCTGGGAATACACAACCTCCAAGCAGGGGAAAGGAAGCTGAAGTTGATGCTCTGACTGACCTCTTGGTTCAGTCAATGGATGGATCTACAGATTCTGATATATATGGTATGTTGGCATGTTGATAGATATGGCTTATGTACAGGTGTTGACGACTCTGAATGTGCTGTAGATGATTTCAGGCTTTGGTGGCAGTTTGTGATGAAGATTGAAAGAAAAAGCATTTCTGCAACACTGGGAATTCAGCCTGCCTCCTCAGGTTTCCATCACCTACAAACAGGATTAATATAAGAATCTAAATATGATCTCCATATTATCTTTATCTGTCAATACTTGCATACACTGAGTGTTTCCGGTTTTCCTACAGTATTGCTCTTTATGTGCCATCTTTTAAAGGTGTAGCTCATGCTGACCTACATTTTGTGTAGCTTTATACAAGGGTCTGTCAGAAAATGAATTTATATAGAACATAATTTTGTAACTAAAGAATATACACTGAATGTGATGGTACTGGGAATTTAGTGTCAAACAGTTGTCATCTATTTTCATGTGCTGATGCAAAATCTTGGCAAACACAAATTTGAAGATGATTCCAGTGTAGAGACAGTTTTGACATGATGGCTCATAACGTGGGACACAGACTTATGTTAACAAGGAACAGAAAAGTTTGTGGCAGGATAAGATTAAAAAACTTATTTGTGGTGGTGATTGTATGAAAATCAGTAATTAGGAGTGTGTTATCTTACTGTGGTTGGAATGCTGTGCTGTTTCAGGAGTATGTACAGCCTGTGGTGAGCGTGTTGTGGGTGAAGGTTCAGGCTGTACAGCCATGGATCAGGTGTATCACATCTCCTGTTTTACATGCCAGGAATGTGGCATTGAGCTCCAAGGAAAACCTTTCTATGCACTAGAAGGGAAGCCATATTGTGAGGAAGATTATCTGGTTAGTCCATGAATTACTGTAAGTGGGGCTTGTGCTGTATGCTTTCTCACAGGCTACGTTAGTTGACGGAGGCATTGGTGTGTGAAATTTTCATCTTCAATGTATGTTGGTTCTTGGTTTTTAATGCGCTTTAAATTTCATTGTATTGCTAATTGTAACGCAAGATTGGCCAGTTTATTATCCCATTCTGTAGCAGCAACTGTGTAGGTTGGCTGAAGTGGTAAATTTTAGTTTGTTTTCAGGAAGTACCCATTTAAAAATATCAGCTATTTGTGGTTATCCTGACATAGCAAAACTTAGGGACTCAAAATGTTTAGATTATGTCACCCCTGGGAATTCACTGTAGAAAGGTCACAGCCAAAATGTACAGTGTGTCTAATGAGTTTGTATTCATTATAACAACTTTATTATAAGTGTGTCCAAATGTTCAGTTAGATATGAAATTCCATGCTCACAGTATGAGAATATGCTGGCTGGTTGGACCCACCATGTATCTCAGATGTGATGTTTACTGAGTGTGGAGTAGTGGTAGAAGGATTTGGCAAGAGAAAACTGAACAGGGAAACCTGCTTGATAGCTGCTTTGTTCATCAGAATTCTGATTTGGAAGAATTTGAGATTTAACTGGAACTTCTACACTAAAAAGCCGTAATCTGACTGCCTGACCTGTAGCACAGGTTTATAATGTTTTAAGGATATTTTATTTTGTTGTTTTGAGTGATAATTGTAGGTTGACTGTGTAGTTTGTTGTCTTGCTTTGTTAGAGTGATTTGAATGGTGAATTTGGAAGTATGTGGAAGGAAGCGTTAGTCTTGAATTATTTTGAGATATTATCTGACGGAAGGAGACCACTGGGGAGACCTAGGCGTAGATGGGTGGATAATATTAGGATGGATCTCCAGGAGGTGGGATGTGGGTATATGGACTGGATTGGGCTGGCCCAGGATAGAGACAGATGGCAGACGCTTGTGAGTGCGGTAATGAACCTTCGGGTTCTGTGAAATGCGGGGAATTTCTTGACTAGCTGCAAACCAGTTAGCTTCTCAAGAAGGACTCTGCACCATGGAGTAAATAAATAAGTAAGTATTATCTGACATTTGCCTGGGGGGATTGAGGAAAATCACAAAAAAGACATGATATTGACTATGTGGATCTAGATTCAGACTCAAAACAAAGCTGTAATGTTGCACCCTAAACTATAACATTCAACGTGTTTGATTTTTTTTTTTTTTTTTTTTTTTTTTTAGGGTGTTTTTTTAAAAATTTGTTTTTTTTTTTTTTTTTTTTTTTTTTTTTTTTTTTTTTTTTTTTATAATATTTTTGTGAAGTTTTTTT
>Ga0123357_10003794_pt1 | contig 17480 bp, 13 predicted proteins | sample TergutEmb28metaG_FD_89873 | JGI IMG/M metagenome (GOLD analysis project Ga0123357, IMG submission 89873) | Embiratermes neotenicus P4 segment gut microbial communities from Petit-Saut dam, French Guiana - Emb289 P4 | ecosystem: Host-associated > Arthropoda: Insects > Digestive system > Gut ... | reverse complement strand
GCTCTACAGTTTGTCCTCCATCGTAAACCAAACCAACAATTTAAACAGTTCTCGCCTATGCCCTAAATGTACAATTTTGATTCTTAATAAAGGATTTGCTCCCTATATCGGTTACATTACTTAGAACTGAAGTACTTGTTAGTGACCGATACCACTTCTCATCCTAAACTTCTTCTTAACCTTTTGGCGGCTGAATTATTTTTTTTAAATTTTAGGACACCCGTATATAAAACGTGAATTAAACAGAAACCAAATACGTTAGAATTATGAAAGAAGCTTCATTTTGAAGAGAAAAAAACGGAGAGTGTATACCATGTTTAAAATATTCAGTACCTATATTTGTTGAATAAAAATATAAAATGAAACGTTTAGAGGTTAGCGGTGCGGTACGACCACTATAGTGGTCGTTAGGCGTCATAGGGTTAACCAGTTCAGCAATCTCTTGGCCAGTCTGAGGAAATGCAAGGACATTATGGCTGATAGAAGTGCTGGAGTATTTGGAGGATTCTCTCTTTAAAAAGCTAAAATCAATGGCTGCCTAACTTTTTCTGTATGCATCTCTGCCCCTTCTCATAAAGCTAAATTGATTCTGCAGAAGCTTACTTGAAGATAAGGCTGTGCTGCCTCCAGTACACAAGCCTAGTAAGATGTTTTTGTTTAATAATACATACATATGATTTTTTGGTATATGAGAATTTTGGGTAACATATAATACATGCATAATACTTTGTGACTTCCAGTCCATCTTGCTCTATTTCTGTGTTCTTGTGCAAATGTACAGTGATGAATATTTTGATACTGCTGTGGTAAGAATACAAGGTGTGTTGCACATACTGTATTTTGTTTGTTGTATAACAAATGCTTTGAGCAGTGTGTTTGTATTGTAAAATTATTCTTTTTACTAATCCGAGTTACATAATTTGTATAATAAAAATAATACATATTTCAGCAACATTTCTGAAAGTTGTCTTGTTTTTTCCATGCCTTATAATATGAAATATGCTGTACAGAATGTAAAACCACCAGATGAGTTGCGTTCCTGCTGCAGAGGTGGTTGAAAGGGATGGAGTGACAGGTGTCAGGATGATGTGTGAGTGCACCACCATGCTGTGCAGTCCAAAAAGAAATACACAGTAAAATGTAATACATCTAGGAGTACAGAGTAAAGGAACAGCAGGTCATTGTTTTGTGATGCATGGATGTGTACTGTGTTCTGAATCTGTTTCAACAGTATGGAGTGCAGGGTGTAAGAAAACTGATGTGGACAGTGCATGCAAGACAAAGTTGGTTTGCCTAGTCAGGCTGTTCTTAGTGTTTCTTACTTGACCACTGTCATGATTTTAGTTAACATACACCACACTAGAACACACATTTTTATATGAAATGGCTTTGTATGGGCATCATATTTGTCAAGCAGGGTAATGTATATTTCATGTGGTATTGGAAAATTAAGGGGATACAGCTGAAGGCGTACTATGAGTATTTATGATAATGGGTTATGAAAGATGTAAGGTATTACTGAGACCTTGAACAGTTATCATAACTACTGTATATACCTAGTGTGTTGCTGAAGTTATCTGTAATCCTGTATCATATTTCTTGATGTGTTTAGTGCCTGTCAAACTCAAAAGTAAGTAAATGTAATAAGTTTGTAAACTGTTAAGATTTTTAAATTTAAATATGTCCATAAATGTGTCTTCAGTTGCTTTAATTCTGTAACACATAAACCCATAGTTCTTCGTCTGGCTGCAAGAGCAGAGGTCATGAAGTTTCGGATTGCCATAAAAAATATGCCAGAATCTTTAACCTATGCCAGGACCCCATTATGCATCAGGGTCATATTCTGGGGTATAACTCAAATGACACATTGAATGGGTATACCAAATGATGAGGTAATTTTTTTAATGTCTACAGGGCTGAAACTGTTACATGTCTGGTGATATGGAGTTGTGTTGGTTCTGTCGGACCTTTCTCAACATTCTTAAATCAAGTACATGATGCAAGATGTGAATACTGCTACAGGAAGAATTTTGCAGTACTGCAAATAACTTGCACGTGTGTGCAAATTAGTCATGTGGTACTGATTATGCAAGTATAATTAAAGTTGTGTGAAGCATTCAGTATGTTTTCAAGTTTTGCCTTCAAACCACATGTAAAATGTTATTACAGAATTGACAATTGCTTATATATGGCGAGCTAAATTTTCTTCTACAGAAGCTTTATGGACTTGCTGAGTATGACAGTTGCAGTTCACAGTGTACAAAGATTGGAAGTGTTGACAGCTGAACCCATGCAGCACAGTCATGGTTTAAAAGCTAATAAAAAACCTCTGCGTTTTATGGAAGCCGTAGGTTCATTACTTTGTTCACAAGATTCTGCAACTTGTCCCTGTCCACAGCCCAATTAATCCAACACGCAAAAGGTCACAATGGTTAAAATCAACAGACGCACGTTACTAGCTACAACAAAGCAACAAAACATATCACACCCAACACACACCACTAAACACCAAAATTTACGCTGACTTCTCCATTGTTGCAGAACAATACAGCCAATGTGATAGTTCAACAACATAGTCGCAAACTCCTGAAGATGGACATATTAATGCCTGAAACATGTTGAGTATCTAAGAAGTAAAGTAAATATAACAAGTGACATCTAGTTGGTTTTTTATTCTTCAACCATTCCATCCTATTTATTTTAAATCATAATATGCCAGGAAAAGTAAATTAATTCTGCAGAAATGGAAGTGGGGAAATTATATATGTACTAGAGCTATTGTACGTCCTTACCTGCATGGACATGCCCTTGTTTCGACCTAAAAATTTCTTTCGGGCCAGGTTTTTTAAATCTTGGGAAATGTCTAGGTTTTTGTTACTTGTTATGTCTTCTTCTTGGTGTTTAGTGGTATTCAAAATGCACAAAAAAAAAAACTTTTTAAAGAAATAGATAAGTAATATTACATTAAAACAGTCAAAAAATAAAACAGATGACTTCATCATCTGTCCTTCACAATGTCTTGGAAAACTTTGTTGCGGAAACTGTGAAGAACTTGAACTCGGTGATAAACATGCTAAAGGAAGCTCACCCAGAATTTTATACCAAAGAAATGCAAACAACAACTAGCATGAAAATGTAGACACCTGACTTTTAAAAAATTGTGACTTTATATGACCTCTTTTTAACCTCCTTGTTCTTGTTTGTGGTCGATAGGTGGGGCACCACCTCTTTCCTTGTTACTGATGTGTGGTAATGCTAACATGTACCAAGAAACTTGGTGACTTCCACAGCATCCTATAATAGTATGAGTTGTTAAGACTTACAATGGTCTAGACATTTAACTAATATGGGAAACTAAGCACATTCACACTGCATCGTCAGCCACAACTGACAATGATATGAATATACATCCAAATACAGATATGGGGCTGTAATAGCGCTTATTATGATAGGTTCATCTGAAACGTTGGTGCATACCGAACTCTATGTCTCATCCTCAAAGGCAAACTAGGGGAAATACGATTTTAAAAATAGTGTCAATTTTGAGGTACACAAAAAGGAGAAGAGGATTCGAGGCTGCATACAGGACGTTGGGTGTGATGGCAAACGTAACAGGCTCGATATGAGTAACAGGGCAGTTCATGTGTGTATATAAATATACGTCCTTTGTAACCACGCAAGGTTAACGAACTTGCTTCGTATGAAGCAATCTTAAGTGCTTCAGGCCAATACTAGAATATCTTACAACAGAAATTATTCTTTTTACGTTACAATTAATATAACGTAATGCAGTCTGTATGCATATGTATCCCTCCACGGTAGATGTAGAAGATAAAAGTCAATTTACATAATTAGAATTTGACCTTTAGGATTGCGTATAGATTAGCTGCAATTGCATGCGACTAGCGTAGTACGTCGCGAGCAGAATGGCCACTATGTTGTACAGAGGGGCTGCTCTTGCGGAAGTTTTTGTTCGGAACCATGGATCAAAGGTAGTAAAGAGTGGAAATATGACCCATTAGTATAATAAACCCTTATTATTATATTGTCATATGTATTAAAATAGTATTTTCTAGGAATAACTAATGCACAAGGCATTACGCCCATAACTTAAGTACATTACATATTCATGTCATCGGTCATTTCACTCTAGTCCAACTCGTTATTCAAATTAGCATCCGTAAGAGAAGAGTGAGATTGTTATTCCGCGGTTAGAACATACTTTAAAGTACGGTATGCCAGCTTTAAGTGCTGGCAATAGGTACTGCATTGTAGTATGATTTTATTCCAGTATTTTGTATTGAATTGCTTTATAGATTCTTGGAGCAGCCGCAACCACGAAGTGGAACCAACAACAGCAGCGAAATTTGAATGTACACGAACATATCAGTTACACCCTTTTAAAAGATGCAGGTATTCCAGTACCGAACTTTGGTGTTGCAACGACGAAGGCTGAGGCGCAAGAAATTGCTGCACGTTTGAATGTACAGGACTTTGTCCTGAAAGCTCAGGTCCTGGCTGGTGGAAGAGGAAAAGGTGCATTCAAAAATGGACTGAAAGGTGGTGTAAAGATGGTTGACACGTAAGTATTTTAAGATAAAGTGGCACACGAATTAATGCAGACTACTTAAACATAATTTTTGCTTTACAATTGTAACTACAAGACATAAACTTTGTGTGCTCATTTCCTCCAAAAGAATGTAAACAATCTGCTAAGCCCACTTGTCTGTTTTCTTTATTCAGTTTGCCTGCATATGTTATGTAAGAGCAAGAGGCAAGATAATTTGAATTATGAAGAATGTGAAAGTGATTGTGCTAAGATGACAGTCCTCAAATGTGCCAGTGGAGGTTGTGGCATTAACATCTTAATTTTTCAGTAATTGTGTTTCCAGTGAATATGGACCTAACGAGGTTAGGAATCAAAACTGAAAAGTTTGGTTTCAATCTGCATAATGAGCCAGTTATGTAAACAGTTTATTTTTTAATGAAAATTGCCAGGGTGGCCTAACACTGTACAACCATAAGGAAAGCCATCCTTTTAACCCATTATGTGAGATTTTTGAGTGAGGCTTGTGGTATAATGTGGTCCATACTTTCCAGAATTGTTTCACTTTTTAATTATCTCCGACATTTTATTTTCACTTATTCACAGGTAGTAGGGCGGTAGTTTGTCATTAACTTGAGGCAACTGTCTATTTGCAGTTTGTCATTTATTTCCATTTCTAGACTTTGATTTTCACAAAAATGGACAATCAGAAGAGCCATGACGAAAATTTAAATTGCTTCTCCACATGTAGGAGAAGGCTATTTAAATGTGTACACCTGGTCGTTCATCATAAGGATAGCCACACCAGAAGGTTCAGTGCATTATGAAATTAAAATTTGGAACTCATTTTGTAATGTTAACATTTATTTGTGTATAGAAATAGAAATGTAATTTAGGCTTTGAGTTTTCTTTGAAAAGCACTAGTAACACACAAATGTTTATGATGTTGTTGGTGATGGTATATTATTAAATTGCTTGTACAATGTTGAAAGGAAAGGTTTCTTTTATTAATTTTGTTTACTTTAGGCCAGAGGAAGCAGCAGAATTAGCAGGAAAGATGATTGGTCAGTACCTGGTAACAAAACAAACAGGTGAAGCTGGGCGAATCTGTAATTCAGTGATGATTACAGAGAGAAAGTTTCCACGCAAAGAGTATTATATTGCTGTTATGATGGAGAGAGCATTTGCTGTAAGTTTAAATTGAAGAGTTTCTTCAATATAAGCTTTCTGAAGTATAATGTAACAAATTATTGTGTTTCATGAAAAGTACGTGATGCAATTAAAGTTTCCAGGCTGACCATGAGATGACAGTAATGCTGCTAGCACCAACTTCTGCCACTCAATGTAGATACAGTAAAGCCTGCTGAGTCATTTTCTGCTTGGAATAAAGCTATAGAACATGGGATCATTGAGTAACATATTGTTATACACAAGTATATACTGTTTTATTTACGAATTTGATGTACCTAGGTAATGGTGAACTTGAAAGAACAATATGTCTGCATCATATTTGGCCTTAAACTGGGAACAGAGGTTATGGAAACTTATGGAATGTTGAAATAGCGTATGGAGAGCAGTCAGTCGAAAGACCACTAGTTTTGAGTGACTTTCCAAGTCCAATAGTGTTATGCCTTCTGCTGAAGTTGCTAGAGGCTTAGGACATGTATTGACAAGTAAAACATGAAAATTCAAGTCTTGTCTTCAAAACCAGAAGAACTGCCGCCTCTGAAGTTGTTGATATGTTGGGAATACCGTTTGGATCAGTTCAGAACATTTTGAAATACAATTTGAAGCTGTGTTGGATTGACGCCTAATTACTTGTGTTGCACCTCCCTGCTATGCTTTGTCTGTGCCTTAATTTCTAAGGAAAACAAATTGACATTCTATGCCCTCCCTGCTCACCAGTTTTAGTGCCATGTAATATATCTTTTGGCAAAACTCAAGTTTTTGTTAAATTAAAGGAGTTTCAATGGTATCACCATGATTCAAAGAAAATTGCTGGATTCCTGAAATTGCTTGATTGCACTGTGTATAGTTTACAAAGTAGATATTCAGCTTTAAAATAAGGGAGTTATTTTTTAATTAACCTGTATATAAAATCATTCTGGAACTGTAGCAATGCATTTTTATCGAAGTCCTTCAATTTCCATATACAACTATCAAATTCAATCATAGCTTGTGACCACAGGCCGTGAAACAGAGAAAGAGACGAAGAAGAATATCTTTTCCTAAGAGATTTTAGTTGATTGAGGAATGAAAAATTTTCAGTGGTTAGATTTTGTCTTTACTTTAAAGCGATCAGCCACAATTGTTATTTCCAGCTGAATATGAAGATGGATTTCTGTGTGTTTTGTTAAAATTGAATTAGAAATAGCTGAAGTTCCATGTCACCATAGCACCACTTCACATCTGCTCTTCACCTAAGGGTTTTGGAGGTCATATTCAAAAATTTATTAGTGCTGCTACTAGGAAGAGGTATGAAGGGCTTGGTGTTTAGGGGTAAGATCGTCTGTACAGAAGGTTTCAGGTTTAAGTTCGTACAGTTCTTTTAAAATTTTATTCCTTTCTTTTACATCCAACAAAGTCACAACTGCATGAATATGAGGTGTTCCAGGCTGTTACACTGCTCTGGATCCCATGTTAAGCTGTTGTTCCTCTGTGTCAGACATCATCAACATGACTGGGATTTTATGAGACTTGGTAGGTGATGACACTGTAACTGAACCTTCATTCAAGCTGTCCAACATGGCTCTTGTGTTGCATAATCAGTCCCAAATTAACTTGGCGATGCTTTTACAAAATTAATGTGTAATGGGAAATCCAGAGTGGTTGCAAGAGTGTTGATGTATGTATGTACTGTGTTGAGCAGCATCCTGATACAACATACATGATTCACTTCTTTTGAATTTTAGGGTCCTGTAGTGATAGCTTCATCTCAGGGTGGCGTTAATATTGAAGATGTTGCAGCCGAGAACCCTGATGCCATCCACTATGAACCAGTTAACATTACGGAAGGTCTGTATCAAAACTTGGCCACACATGCAAGTAGGACAGTCAGACACTTAACCCTTACCCTGCTAACGTGGAAAATATGGTGAGCTAATAATGCCAGCAAATGGCAAATGGGATTTAACTTGGCATTTAAAGGGTTAAATTCACTTAAATGATGTGGATGCCATAAATTTTAATGTGCCCGTTATACATGGCATATAAAATTGTTGGATGTGCCATTAATAATGAGTTTTGATTTTTGTTGTTACACAGTATTGCAGAATGTAAATTTGACTGTGTTAATACTTATTGCTCTATAGAGTGGACCAAAATTGACTTCATAACTCTGTTTTTGCCAGTGTTAATGCAGGGATGGTTTTGTTGCCTGTAGGTACTTTTAGTATTCATATGTAAACAGAGGAAAACCACTGTCACACATTTAAATTAGAATTAATGGAGTCTGTGAAAAGTAGTTCAGAATCTTTACAAGTGTAATCACGTTAAAATTAGTTAACCATAATTATTCTTTTTCAGGATTAACTGAAAGTCAGGCAGAGAAGGTAGCCGAGAAACTAGGGCTTGGTGGTGATAGAAAGGCTAGGACAATAGATATGTTGTTTCGACTTTATGACCTGTTCGTCAAGAAAGATGCACTTCTTATTGAAGTAAACCCTTATGCAGAAGACACTGAAGGGAACTGTAAGTAAAGTTGGATTCGTTAAGCTCATGAATACCATAGCTAACCAGGAAATGTTACCTCAGTTTACAGTTCTAAAAGACCTTTTGTGCTAGATATGTGTAGGTGTTTAAATCAGAATGAGATTGGTGAACATGAAAAATGCATACATTTTGATTGCAAAACCTCACAGAAAGAGAGAACATTTGTGAAATCTCAGCATCATAATACTGTAATGTATGTATGTACTCCTGAAAATGGGGTGCTGTCACCACTGCAGAAAATGAAGGAAACAGCAAGTGGTAGGAGTTGCACAGTCATTTGGATTGTTGTAGTAGAGTTGATGGTCAACTAATCAGTCCCAACTAGTGATAAGCAAAAGACAACTTTGGACAAGCTGTGACCATGATGCAAGCGATAAGGAGGAGGAAGAGAAGAGGGAGGAAATGCAGTCACTATAAGTGAAGCCAATGACAGTCATCAGAACCAAGGATGAACTTAAAAATTTTGTGTCAAAAGCATTAGAAAACGGAAACATAGGCCAGTGCAGTCGTATTTTAAGAAACTGAACTAAGATCGAAGTTTCAGAAACATTAATTATTGTTTGCAGGCCGGTGTTTTTATATAAATTGTATTGAATTGTATAGAAAGCATATACAAAAATTTCTATGAGATGGGAACCTTCTAATCACTCAGTTTAGTAAAGTCACTTAATTGAAAGCCTTATTTTTCAGTTCCAAGCTTTTCAAATTAACAAGGACTTGCCATAACTGTATTTGCCTACAGTTGTTTTGTATTGATATGCTAATAAAGCGTGTTGTTTTTCCTTGACTGATAAACATCTGCCTGTCACTCTCCTAGCATTACATCATATGCTAAGTCTTGGGAGGTTTAACAGTTGGTAAAAAAGAAAAAAAAAAGCTATGTTAATAACTTTTAGAAATTCTAATAAATTCTCAGCTGTACTACAGCAGATGCTGAAATAGTTACCATCCTGACCAAATGCATTCAGTACACCTGCAGAAGATAATGATGTTTTTTCCGTGGAGTTCTTCCCTAGAAATTGTTGAAATCTCATGGTAGATGTTTCTTAGCTCTTCCAGAGCATGCAGATTTGTTGCATACTCTGTCTCTTTTACATTTCCCTTCGAATAAAAGTCACAAGGTGTTAAATCAGGGGAATGTAGGGGTTAAAGACCATGCCTAATTACATGGTTTTTTGTTCATGAAATACAACTGCACTAAAAATACACACTGTTCAACAGTGTCCTTGACTCAAGGCATGCTGTTACATCACTGAATGACTGTGAAATGCATTCCCAGCAACAAATATGTTGATTTATGGTGCAAGTCTCTTATCACCAACAGTAAAATTTACACTCCTGTTTCAAAACAACTGTGATTAACTTAGATGACCGCTAATGACTTAACACTAGCAGAGCATTAGACAGGCACTTACTGGTTGAACAGGGGGGAAAAAAAGCCTTTATAAAGTTGGTTTCAATTTTTTATGTGTGAAGGAAAATGTTTTTTTGTATGTAGGTAAGTGTTTACATTAAATAACTGCTTTGAAATGTGTTGTATATATGTTGTACTTCTAATTTTGCTTCATTGTATGTGTTTGTTGATAGATTTCTGCTTGGATGCCAAATTCCGTTTTGATGACAATGCAGACTTCAGACAAAAAGAGGTTTTTGCGTTGAGAGACTGGACTCAGGAGGACGAAAAAGAAGTGAATGCTGCGAAACATAACCTCAACTACGTTGCACTTGATGGTAAAGACATATTTGTAAACTAAGGGTTTGTGATAATTAAGGTTTAAATTTGTACAGTGTTTTTATTGACAGTGAAATTTCTATACATTGATATTCAGGAGCACTTTCTAGAACATGTAAGAGTTCTAGAATGCAGGATTTTTGTTGGTATGTTCAGGTTCATGTTACAGAACATTTCATTATGTATAGACACAGAGTAGCATGGTTTTAGTGTGATTTTGTTCTTCAGTTGTACTGAAAATAGATTTAGTTTATTCATATAACAAGTACATCAAGATTGTGTTATTTGCTAAGTAATGTCACCAGACTTCTCAATTTTTGTGATGAATGTAGAAGAGGTGGAGTGTCTTCTTAATTGCCATGTGCTGATTTATGTACTAATTAGACTAGTAAACATTGTTTTTAAGATCTTGGTGAAAATATATTATTGAATGTTCTTGCTGTAGGTGACATTGGGTGCCTTGTTAATGGAGCAGGTCTTGCAATGGCCACAATGGATATAATCAAACTTCATGGAGGAAATCCAGCAAATTTCTTGGATGTGGGTGGTGGAGCCACTGCACAAACAGTCAAGGAAGCGTTCAAAATTATTACGGCGGATCCAAAAGTAAATTATGCTCTTTTGTGAATATATAGTTGTAAATACCTCTTTTTTTTTAACATTGCATTACATAAAACTCAGATTCTCACTTCAGTCCAGGTACATGAATATATATTTCCTAAACATTTTGAAATGAGTTATTGCAAGAGATTTTAGGAGACTTTGAAAATGCATTCATTAAATTTAAGTTCCATTGTAATGGAAGTTAGTGTTAGTGCATGAAGGACCATACAATTTATATTTACAGTGTGTGACTTTTTTCTGAGTTTGGTTATGGAAACAAGCAGTTGATTTTATATTTAAAAGTACTTCCAGTACAAGCCTTATATCCAGTACAATATTTGCCACTGCCACATTTCCTGCAAGGTGTAATCTAGTTTTCCCAAACATTGGTACTTAGAAAATGCTGACATCTAATAGACTTAATACTTATAGTATGAGGTACATATTATGTTACTAAGGTGCTATATTGTCGTCACATGTATTGGATGCAGTGTTTCAGTTCAAAAGTAGTCATGCAGCCTATATGCAGGTTAATGAGTTCTTTTCTGTGAAGTCTGAAGAAAGTGACATGCAATGAAGAATTAATCTGTATAATCATGCTGCATCTCATTGCCAGATTTGTAAGAACTGTGGACGATTTTATCACCAAGTGAATATTAAAAGGACTGGAAGGAAGTGTTCTTACAACATGCAATTTATGTGGAGTATGAATTGTTTTATGACATACTTTTGCAACTGTATGATGTTCATTGTATGTCACAAAATATATGAGGCAGCTACAGACCAAGAAATTTGAATGAAAGGCATAGTACACAGTGAACTAACAATAAGTATCACTTTTTTTTTTTTGTCAGAAACATAGGTTTGATCTTACCTTATTTGCATCAAAGTAGTGCCACTGTTGCTTGTGCTTACAGAAACTGTTACTTCACCTTGACATATGATTCTGTGAGAAACGTGATGAAATATTGTATTGGTGCAAGTCATGTCATATAAAAATCATGACTGACAAAATGTGTGTTGTTGTGATTGATGTCCACCTGGCATAGTGTGAACTCTGTCCCAGGAATTTCAGCACTTTCCTTGATTTTTTGAGATTTAAAGTGATACCATTCATGTGACACATTTAATAAACTAAAACTGTTTTAACTGGTAGTAATTTTCCACATCTGGATATATTAGTGATCATCCAAACATGTATGTTTACATGAGGGAAGCATCTTTTGGTTGTTAAGTTTTGCATATATATTTCACCAATGGTGAATTTTCTTTCTATTGTTTCATTCCATTTTTAATGTACATTCAGCCACTCTTAACTTAAAGGTGGTGCACGATTCCATACTGATCTCACACACACACATACACTTTCCACACATTTTACTCGTAGCAACTAACAATTACATGACTGTGACAGGAACCATTTCACAAGTGAAAGGTACATTATCCAAAAACGTTCAGCAACACAGGTGCATTTGTGCAGTGAACTGTACAAGTGACATGAAGTGGAATGGAATTCTTATCTTAAATATTCTTTGTAAATGTTTACAGAAAATTGTAGTAGCAAAGTTTCTTCCAGTGAGCAGAGGTTTAACATATATGTCATGGCAACCTGCATATGCATGTGTGAATGGAATAGAATATGTATATCAACAGTTTGCAAACTTGTTACATGCAGTTTCATCAGGTTTTGTTTCACTGAAACCTGTGTGTTAAACTGCTGTATGTAAACTTAAAGTGTGTAGAGAAGTTTTTTGATTTTTTTTTTGCAGCGAAACTTCACTGCATTGTATGTAGCATATGTAAGTGAATGTGATATGCGTGATTTAGATTACATCCATTGAGAACTATTTTTGCCCACCAGGTCCATGCCATTCTGGTTAATATTTTTGGTGGCATTATGAGATGTGATGTCATAGCTGAAGGCATTGTTGCTGCTGCAATGGACCTTAACCTGAAAGTTCCAATTGTCTGCAGGTTACAGGTATGCTTTCTTAATTTAACAGCTTAGTTCATTTGAATTCGTGCAAGCAAGGTTAGTGTACAAGTAATAACCTGAATACACAATGTTACTGGCATGATTTGTAGACGGAAGTCGTGTATTGTAATAAATATTTGTTGAGTTCTGTCTTCTTTGGATAGTACAGGGTTTTTGTAATGTGACACTTTGTAAGCCCATTAGGAGTTTCCTCCAGTAAAGCCAGCTCGTTGACCAAGAAATTGAGAGCTGTTCTTCCCATTAGTAACATGACACTACAAGTATTACTCATCACTACTATTTGTTATATTGATTAGTCGTATCTTAAATTACTACGTGTTTAGAAGATAATGTCCCTCTGGTTGCAGGCAGTCTCCACACCACTTTAACATATTTAAAACTGCTCATCAAAGCACATATTTGGATATGTTTGAAATGACTTACAAGTATTTTCTTTGAATTCTGCTGTATGTGTTTGGACTGTGGACAGAAACTATGTCTCTCAGCACTTTTCTTTTATCATTGCACCCATCTCCTATTCTGTCCTGTATGCCCAACACTGATTCTGTGTTATGGAATCTCTAATAATCATCATCAACTTGCTAAATGTAGTGTCAGGAAATTTTTGGTAAAACTTATCACAGCATTCATTATAGGATGAATTTTTTAGCATATGGCTTTTTAAAAAAAGATACATGTTATTTATTTCTGTGTTTCACCTTGTGAACATCAGTTGATTGTGATGGAAAGCAAAATTAATTGTGGTGACTTGTTGTGTGAGACTTGTGGAGGTCACAGCATTTCTTCTTGTGTGGAATTGGTCTTGGTTGTCATGCTTTCATATTCATGTATGCAGCATCATATTGTGAAGCACCCCGTATTTTACTAAAGTGGATGTCAGTTTCAACACAGAATTGCAAAATAATTTGTTTTTAGGCTTATCATTCTATGCAATTCTCCAGTTAAGAAGCCTTATATGTTGATTATCCCATAAATGACTTAAGAAGGTTACATTTCACTTATTCTGGAGGTAAAGTTTGTCCAAAAACTTTGGATGGTTCGTCATTTGTTTATGCCAGTTTTTAGTCATATCCTCTTAGTATGATTATTTTTTACAGTAATTGAATTCAATCCTTTATTTGAAGGAGCCATTGTTTTGGAGTAATCTAACATTATTAGTTTGTCTTAAAATAATTTTTCCAGTTGAATTCACAAAGTAAGTTAGCTTGGTTTTGCACGTTGGTTATGACTACAAAGAATGACGTGACAGTTCTGGTCTTTTGAGATGTGATGCTTTGTAGCGGGGTAAATAATTCCCATTGTTTTGAAGGAACATGTGAAGGGTTCATAGTTTGTGAAGAAATGACAAAGCAGGTTACGTAGGCGTTGAAGACAACATATTCCTGTGAAATGCCAACAACCACTTACCCAGCAGTGCAGCAGTATGTCCCAGGAGACTGGAATTCATGATTACACTGCTGTGAACACCTCAGCACTTGCAAAGAATGATGTATCTGTTACATATGTGATAGTTAAACAACCATATATACATGACTTTGTTCCTTGCATTCTTCCCTTTTTTGTACTTTATTTTACCCTGTGTTATTGCTACGTTTTAAATGGATTTTTGTTGCTTTTGCTGCCTTGGCAAGACCTTTCCCATTGTGCAGTGCTTGTAACTTTCCTCTTTGTTAACCTGCTGTGTATATGCAACATGTTTTTCACCATGTTTCATTGCTTTAATGCATGTGTTGTCATATTTCTTCTAGGTGTGTGTGTATGTTTCCTCCTTACTCTTCAGTCTACACATAAATAGTTCCTTTATCTATAGTCAATATAATTGCATTATGTTAATTTTATAAATTTCATTACTTGGTGGGTACAAGCTGAAATCTGTATGGTGAATGCATAGAACTATAGTTTGCACATTAACCAAAATACTGTAACACTGTTTTACTAGTCCTGTTAAATAATCGTAGTATGCTAATTGTTAATTTCTAGGTTTTTGAAGTGACTTATTTGATGCGGATGTTTGGTGTTTATTTCCCTACATTAACAGGGCACAAACGTGGATGATGCTAAGGTTTTGATCGCATCATCAGGACTCAAAATACTGGCATGTGACAATTTGGATGAAGCAGCACGTTTATCCGTCAAGTTGTCAAATATCGTCAGCTTGGCAAGAGATGCAAAACTAGATGTCAAGTTCGAAATTCCCCTCTAGAAGACGAAGATAGACTCCCAATTCCTTGCATATATATTCTGATGTTTCTTTTGTTCTTATGCCATTTGTGAAGTTCATGTATTCTGTCATTTATTTTGGATTGTACTCTACATTAAATTGTATTGGAATCTCTCTGCTCTGAGATAAGTGTTGCAGATATGTGGTCATGTTTTCTTTCATTCGTTAGCATGTCTTTTATGTATGAGCAGTATTCACATACTGTTCTCTGTGGGAAATAGTTGATGACCAAATGTGACAGTAAAGAGAAGTTAAAGATATGACTGAAATTTGATAAATTTATGTGGTTTAATATCTGGAAAAAGAATACTGTTTTGACGTGAATTTAATGTATTTGTATATTCTGTAATTTCTGTATCATATAATTGCTTATAAAGAATTAGACTCACAGCATTTGTATAATGCAAGTAAAGTATTATACAGTGCTTAGAATGTGGATGGTATTAACTTGAAGAAATTTCCAGGAAGGTTTAATTAGATGTATAATTTGCCATTCTATTTATGTACTGCATAAATAAAGCCATTTAGGCAAACAACATGGCATCTTGGTGATGTCACAATTCCAGGAAATTTGTATTGATTTTTCTAGTCTTTTAAAATGCAAGTGACAGTATCAGTCCCTCACATGCCAAATTGTTTACTAGTGTACAATGACACTGTTTAACAGAACATGAACATTAATATCCTACTTAATATTATTATTTACTCAATACTAACTTTGTAATGTGTTTATTGTTATATTATTTAATTATAATTCCTGTTAAATGTTATACTGAAAGCATTATTTTAAAAGTACTCTGCATCTTCATCAGTCATGGTGGTCATATTTTTACCTTCGTGAAATGAAACTTGGAAAAATGCCTTACATTTACATTGCATTCTTTCATTTGTGGTCTAGAATGAGGGCTGTCTTGAAGTATTTTGACAAAACATTGTTACTGGAATCTCTTGATCAATTTCAAGATGAACAGGGCCAAGTCAGGATTGTCCATGCACTTGCGAGGATATAAATGAAAGTTGTGTGTATGCTGTGGCTCACATGAAAGTATATTCAGTACATTTTGTCATGTGTGGAGCCATTTCTGTGGAGTACATGGGCTCCATTCCTGTTGAAAATTAACACAGTTTATTCTTCATGGGATATGAGGAAAGTACGTTGTGCCTGTACAAGAGAGGAAGCATATCATGTGTAGTTTTCATCCAAATAATACAGTTTAATCATCATCAGATTTTTTTACTCTGGCATAGTACTGGATGAAGAATCCCAATTGCTAATGGCACCTTTCCTGGAGATGGGACTATGCACAAGAGGGAAAATGAATTGTTTTCTAAATAATCATTTGTAATGGCATCTCTTTCTGGTTCTGTCTTGGCTGCACCTGCACAGAAATTGGATTCCTGTCCACAACTAAGTAAATGGGGTAAATGTTTTCAGCAAGATGTGGCCTGGACTTCTGCCTTAATAATTACAAACCATTTGTAACACAAGGTAGTTTGTCAGTTATAATACTGTGCCATTATGTAATACCAGGAGTGGCAATATACAGTGTTGTAGGTTACATTTAATTGGTTATTGGAACAAAATAATGCACTTTATTGGTACAGATTTCCTTGTAAATTTGTATAATAACAAAGTAGATGAAACAATCTCATTTTGTTATGAAGTGCGATGGTGTGTACATCAGTTTCATTCTGATTCCAGAGCACATGAACTTTATTTACATTTATATTGTAGTGCACTTCTTGTGCTATTAATTTCAGGTTTGAGTGGTAAAAATGTTGACTTTCAGAATTCCAAGGTATGTTATGCTTGCATTAAGGCTGGACTGTTTTAAGTAGCATAACCTTGACGCCATTTCTCTTACAGATTCCCAGTTGCGATTCTTGATTCAGAAATGCATTGGTTTGTTCTCTCCTTACACTTGTTCAGGGCTTCATAAATCTCTTTGGTATAGCAAACTGTTGGTTTTTTTCTTCTCTTCTTCTTTTTCTTCACTATGTGAGCATATGATCTTTTGGTCTAGTTATAACCACTGAAGTCATATGATAATAGGGTGTAATCAGACATGACAGTGGAGTGGGAACACACACTAATTTATGTCTTGTTATTGTTTGCAGTTCAAATCAGTTTTATAAGTTACGTATGTGATAGTGGAAATAAGAAGGCATGTTAATGTAATCCATTTTTGGTGTAGGTGATCTTAGAAATTAATTGTAGAATAGAAAGTGTGTTGTGTATGTGTACTTTTGCCTGCTGTGAAACACGAGAGGTATTTGTGTAGCCCTATTCTTATTTGTAAGACTACAACATGAAGAAAAACAGTTGATTTTAGTACAGTGATACCTCGGCTAATGAGTGACCCTGCTAACGAATTTTTTGGCTAACGAAGATTTTTTTCGCTGTTTTTCGGACTCGGCTAACGAATGTTTTAGTGGATGCGCACGCTAACATAAAGCAGCAAACACGAACGGTCGGGCCATTCTAGGAGCTTATCTTTTCTATCTGTATGTGTGTGACAAAGAATGAGCTGACCACAAGAGGCCAGCTACTGAAGAAGAGGAGACTTACCTTGAATAAACTTTGAAAATTTGGAAGAAGAATAGTAAAAACATTGTGTACATATTTTCAGTTTAACAGTATAAAGTGTACTGTATAATATATTTTCAATAT
>Ga0123357_10003793_pt1 | contig 17483 bp, 7 predicted proteins | sample TergutEmb28metaG_FD_89873 | JGI IMG/M metagenome (GOLD analysis project Ga0123357, IMG submission 89873) | Embiratermes neotenicus P4 segment gut microbial communities from Petit-Saut dam, French Guiana - Emb289 P4 | ecosystem: Host-associated > Arthropoda: Insects > Digestive system > Gut ... | reverse complement strand
GACAGCGTGCGATGCATAAAACAAAGCTCGATCTCGAAAATAAGTTTGCTCGCCGAGTTGCATCTCCACAATAAAATGTTCATCCTCTTGTGTCGTACACAAAATATCAAATATCGCTTTCCGCTCTCTTGGAAAGGCACCCAAGCCTTCAGTCGATTCGTATTGAATATCTTTAATGTCTGCTCTGACTATATCGTTTAAAAAAGAAATCATCAATTTCTTTTTTTGAAATAGTTTTTTGAATCCAAAATCAGTCAGCGGGTTAATATAAACTGACTGTTCAAGTTCTTCACCAATTGGCGCATAATTTTTTCGTGCCATGAATTTTTTCTACAAATGTATAAAAAAATTTTTAACTCTCAAAGTTTATTACCATTTGTCTCTCATCCTGCTTTTTCTTCTTTTGCGGCGCAGTCAACGCATTACGGATATATTCAGCGCCGGTTTCATGCACCGTATAAGCAATCAATTCATTGCAGGTAATGAAAAAACGAGCGCGTTTCATCACGACTCCCATTTTTTTCAAATGTTCGGAAGTCAGATTCCCGTGCCTGCGGGAAGCGACAATCAGTTGGGCGGATTTCACTCCGACGCCCGGCACTCGCAACAGCATTTCGTAATCCGCCGTATTGATATTGACCGGGAAAAATTCGGGATGCCGCAAAGCCCAAGCCAATTTAGGATCAATATCCAAATCCAGGAGCGGATGCGTTTCATCGACAATCTCATCGACTTTGAATTGATAAAAACGCATCAACCAATCCGCCTGATAAAGCCGGTTTTCGCGCACCATCGGCGGAGTTGACAGCGCCGGCAGACGGTTATCGTAGGTGTTAATATGAATATATCCCGAATAATAAACCCGTTTCATTGCCGGACGCTGGTAGAGAGCGTCGGCTAAAGTCAGGATTTTACGGTCGTCGTCGGGAGTCGCTCCGATAATCATTTGCGTACTTTGTCCGGCAGGCGCGAATCGCGGCGCATGACGGTATTTCTTCTTGTCTTCCGCGCTTTGCAGGAATCCCTGCTGGATGTAATGCATCGGACGATAGACATTTTGATAATTTTTTTCAGGAGCGATTATCTTTAAATTTTCCTCCGACGGTATTTCAATGTTACAACTTAACCGGTCGGCATATAATCCGGCTTCTGTAACCAGTTCGCGACTTGCGCCCGGAATGCTTTTCAGATGAATATATCCGTTGTAACGGTGCACCAACCGCAAATCTTTTGCCACCCTCACCATGCGTTCCATTGTATAGTCGGCGTTTCGAACAATGCCCGAACTCAAAAATAATCCTTCAATATAATTCCTGCGATAAAACTCAAGAGTCAACTCAACCAATTCAGATACCGAAAATGTATTACGCGGAATATCGTTGCTCCGGCGATTCATGCAGTATGCGCAATCGTAGATGCAATAATTGGTCAGCATTATTTTCAAGAGAGAAACGCAACGTCCGTCTTCCGTAAAGCTATGGCAAATGCCCCATCCGGAAGTCGAGCCGAGATTTTTTCCCGGATTGTCGCGCGTCGTCCCGCTCGATGCACAGGATACATCGAACTTGGCAGCTTCTGCCAATGTTTTGAGTTTGTCGAATATTGCGGGGGACATAATCTAAAATTTCCTTGTAAACTAAATTTTTACGAATTTTTAAAATATAGACGATTTGAGATTATCTAATTCTCCATCTGTCCAGTGACTTGCCTGCACGGCATCATAGGCAGATTGATCACTCCATTAGCCGAAACTGAAGCATCTATTTGATAAACTTGCATATCAGTATGTATTAATTATTATTTTGTTCGATTACAAAATTACAATTTTTCCAGTGAATTCCAAAAATTAATAAATTAAAAAATCAAACTCCGTATTCCGGAACCAAATCCCCTACCCTTTCGGTTTATATTACCATAATCTAAAATAATTTCGACTTTTTTCCGTTATTATCTACATATCAGCTAACGAAAAAAGGATATGTTGGATTATATCAAAGGAGAAATTGTCGAATTAACCCCTGCTTCAGTGGTTATTGAAACCGGAGGTTTGGGATATATCGCGAATATTTCACTGAATACATACAGTGCGCTAAATGGGTTAAAATCATGTAAATTATACATTTATGAATCTATTAGGGAAGATGCTTATCAACTGTTTGGATTCATGGAAAAACGTGAGCGAGACTTGTTTTTGCATTTGATCTCCGTTTCCGGCGTTGGAGCAAATACGGCACGGATGGTGCTTTCCTCTATTGCGGTCTATGAACTGGAAGGCATCATCGCCTCCGGTAATGCAAATGCTTTGAAAACCGTGAAAGGCATTGGCAATAAAACAGCGGAACGCATCATCATCGACCTGAAAGATAAAATCAAAGTGAGCAAAGATTCCACGTCTTTATTAACTCCGTCCGGCGCTTCAAGCGAAGCTGCAAAAGAAGCTGTCGCTGCATTGACAATGTTAGGATTCAATTTTTTAGCCTCTCAGAAAGTAGTCGCCAAAATCGAAAAAGAACATCCGGCATTTACCGTAGAAGAAATAATCAAGAATGCATTAAAAGTGCTTTGATGAAGTTTCGAAAAAAATACATACTGTTGAGTGGATTAATTCTTATATTGACGGGAGGAATCTATGGTTTGGATAGTCCTGCCGAAAATATTAAATTTCCTGACGAAGCAGTTTTCGTACAATCTCCCCTGCCGGCTGCCGCGAAGGACACGATTGCTCCCGGAGATTCGGTTGCGCTCAAATTTCCCGTTGCTCAAATTGTCCCCGATTCTATCGGCGACCTCAAGCAAGCCCACCCGATTGATTTAAAAACGCCTAAAACATTTACGCCCGATTTTCAATACAATCCGATAACAAACCGGTATGAATTGCGTTCAAAAATCGGAGATATGGACATCGTTACACCCTTGTCGCTGACGCCGGAAGAATATTATAAGTACAGTTTGAAAAAGAGCATGGATGCATATTACCTCGAAAAGTATTCGGAAGAATTTCAAGGAAAGGATTCAACTAAAAAAAAAGATGCGCTCTCCATGTTTGATTTCAAATTCGACTTGGGTCCGGCAGATAAAATTTTTGGACCGGGCGGCGTTCAGTTGAAAGCGAATGGAAGCATTAATACAAAAATAGGATTCACCCGGTCTTCTACCCAAAATCCAACCTTAAGCGAACGGCAAAAAAACCGGACTGCTTTCGATTTTAATACGCAAATCCAAGCAAATGTTAACGCTTCGGTCGGCAATAAATTGAGTTATGATATGAATTACAATACCGAATCAACTTTCGATTTTGATACGAAAAAACTCAAATTAGCTTATGCAGGAAAAGAAGATGAAATCGTTAAAACATTAGAAGCCGGTAATGTCAGCATGAACACAAGCAACTCGTTGATTCGCGGAGGCGCCGCGCTTTTCGGTATTAAAACGGAATTACAATTCGGCAAACTCACGGTCGACGCTATTTTTTCTCAACAGGAATCGCAATCCCAAACCACTTCTTCAAACGGAAACGTTCAAACAACTCCATTTATGGTAACAGGCGATAATTACGACCAAAATATGCACTATTTGCTGGGATATTATTTTTTCGACAATTACGATGGGGCTTTGAGTACGTTGCCTTATATCAAGTCGGGAGTCAATATAAACCGTATTGAAGTTTGGAAAACCAACACCGGAGCTAATTTCACTCAGGCGAGAAATATTGTCGCTTTTGCCGATTTGGGCGAAAATACGCATATCTCTAACAAGAATTTTGTACATTCTACCGGCTCCTTAGCTATTCCGGATAATAATGCCAATGATTTATACACAAATATCGCAACTAATCCTCAATATCAGGGAGCAAGAGACATCAGTCTGGTAACTCAAACATTTGCATCAATATTAGTTGTTGGCACCGATTACGAAAAAATAGAAAGCGCATGCAAATTGGATTCTTCGCAATATACCCTCAATCCGCAAGTGGGTTATATTTCCCTGCGGGTTCCCTTACAGGACGATGAAGTGTTGGCTGTTGCATATTCCTACACTTATGCCGGGAAAAACTATCAAGTGGGCGAATTTTCGACCGATAATCCGACAAATACCAACAATAGTTTGTATGTCAAATTATTAAAAGGGACAATGGTATCTCCGTCTTCTCCTACCTGGCGTTTGATGATGAAAAATGTTTATTCCATAACAAACGGACAATCGCTTTCAAGCGATCAATTTATGTTCAATGTTAAATACCAGAATGATACGACCGGCGTCGCCATCAATTATATTACCGAAGGAAAAATTGCCAATCAGCTTTTGTTGCGTGTGATGAATTTAGACCGGCTGGATTCGAAAAACGAACCGCATCCCGATGGCTTCTTCGACTTTATTGAAGGTCAAACCGTTTATTCTCAAATCGGAAAAATCATTTTTCCTGAAATTGAGCCTTTCGGATCTTTTCTCCGGCAACAAATTGCTAACGATACTATCGCCGATAAATATGTTTTTTCAGAATTGTATGATTCTACTTTAACAGTTGCCCGTCAGATTGCCTCAAAAAACAAATTCATCCTTCAAGGTCAATATAAAGGCTCCAGCAGTTCGAATATTAATTTGGGGGGAAGTAACATTGCCAGAGGCTCGGTAGTCGTTACTGCCAACGGCGTCCGGTTACAGGAAAATACGGATTATCTTATTGACTATCCCACCGGAGCGGTAACCATTATTAATCCGGCTTATCAAAGCGCTCAAATTCAAATATCTTCAGAAAACCAAAACAATTATGGGATGCAACGAAAAACCATGATGGGGTTAAATTTAAACTATGCATTCAATCCCAATTTTAATCTTGGAGCGACAATTATGAATTTGAGCGAAATGCCCGTTACAATGCAAACCAGTCCGGGAGAAGAATCCGTTAAAAATACGCTGTTTGGTTTCAATACCAATTATACGGCAAAGTCGCAGGCTTTGACCAATTTATTGGATAAAATACCGTTTCTTGAGGCTACGGCTCCTTCGCAGATTACATTCAGCGCCGAATATGCTCGATTGATTCCCGGTCATTATCGCAGCAAATACGGAGGCGATTATTCCTACATCGACGATTTCGAGCAAACGAAACAAACCATCAATTTGCTTTCGCCTTATCAATGGAATCTGTCTTCAACTCCAACTTTATTTCCTGAAGCGCAATTGTCTAATAATGTTGATTATGGAAAAAACAGGGCTTTGCTTGCCTGGTATAATATCGACCCGTTGTTCACTCGCAGTTCTTCGCTGACGCCTACCTATCTTAAGAATGATTTGGATCAATTATCCAATCATAACGTGAGGGAAGTGTTGGAAAGTGAACTTTTCCCTGATAAAGATGTTGGTTTCATGCAGCCGGCTACTATTTCCGTTCTTAATCTTGCCTACTATCCACAGGAACGTGGTCCGTATAATTTGGATTCGGATGGAATGAATCCTCAGGGACGGTTAAATCAACCGGATAAGCGTTGGGGTGGTATCATGAGGCGAATTGAAAGCGGAATGACTGATTTTGAAGCAAATAACTATGAGACCATTGAATTTTGGCTGATGGATCCGTTTATTTACAATCCTACTTCTCAGGGTGGCGATTTGTATTTTGAATTGGGCGACATTTCGGAAGATATTCTGAAAGATGGAAAAAAATTCTTTGAAAACGGTTTGCCCGCCAACGGAGATACTACGCTCGTCGAAAAAACCGTTTGGGGATTGGTTCCCACACAACAATCTACGGTCTATGCTTTTGACAATACACAGGGAGCAAGGAAAATACAGGATGTCGGTTTGGATGGCTTAAGCAATGATCAGGAATTTACATATCCTACTTATGCCAATTATTTGCAAGCGCTGCAAAACAATCTGCCTCCATCAACCATTGATGCAATGCGACAAGATCCTTTTTCTCCCATGAATGACCCTGCCGGCGATAATTACCATTATTACAGAGGAACGGATTATGACCAGCAGCAAGTGCCTATTTTAGGAAGATATAAACGGTATAACGGAACGGAAGGAAACTCTGCCGACGTTAACGATTCGCCCGAAAACTACAGCACCGCTGCCAAATTAACGCCGGATGTGGAAGATATTAATCAAGACAATACTTTGAATGAGACTGAAAAGTATTTTCAGTATAAAGTCTCCATTCGTCCTCAAGATATGCAAGTTGGAGCGAATAATTATATTGTACAAAAATTAGTAGTAACGCCTGTCTTGAAAAATGGTAAAAATGAAACGGTTACATGGTATCAGTTCAAAATTCCACTCAAGGAATTTATCAAAGCCTACGGCGGAATACAAGATTTTAAATCCATCCGTTTCATGCGGACATTCATGACTAATTTCACCGACTCGGTGATCTTACGTTTTGGAACGTTTGATTTGGTTCGAGGCGATTGGCGAACCTATACCCAAGATTTGTCAAGCCCTAACCTACCGCCGCAAGGAAATGCAAGCATCAGCTTATCCGTTGTGAATGTGGAAGAAAGTGGTGAAAAAGAACCGGTTAATTATATAATGCCTCCGGGCGTAAATCGTATCTTAGACCCGGGACAGCCGCAATTAACCCAAAAAAATGAACAATCGCTTGCCGCTCAAATAACCGATTTGTCTCCGGGCGACGCTCGCGCCATTTATAAATCGACTGCATTGGATACACGGCAATATCGCCGGATTCAAATGTTTTCCCATGCGGAAAAAATGATAAATACATCTACTTTGCAGGATACTGAGCTTTCAGTCTTCCTTCGTTTGGGTTCCGACTATACAAACAATTACTACGAATATTCAATCCCTGTAAAATTGACTCCTGCGGGACGTTATGTCGATACGAACGATGCGAGAGAGATCGTTTGGCCTCAATCCAATATGTTTGATTTTCCATTCACGGCGCTGACTAATCTCAAGCTGGAGCGTGACAAACAGAGGCAGACTCCCGGTTCGGGCGTTAATTTTTATACTCCGTATTTTCGCCCCGACCCGGACAAACCCCTGAATACAGTAACAGTAGTCGGAAATCCGAGTATTTCGAATATACAGGTGATTATGATCGGCGTTCGTAACAATTCGCAAAATACGCAATCAGTGGAAGTTTGGTTTGACGAATTGCGTTTAACCGACTTCAATGAATCGGGAGGTTGGGCTGGGAATGCCAATCTTTTCCTCGGGCTTTCCGATGTAGGATCCGTCAACTTCACCGGAAGAAAGGAAACAGCAGGATTCGGAAGTTTGGATCAGGGAATTATGGATCGAAACTTAGACGACCAATTCCAATACAGTATTTCTACTCAAGCTGATTTGGGACGTTTCTTTCCTAAGAAAGCCAAAGTGAGTATTCCTTTTTATTATTCCTATCAGGAACAAACCGTTAGTCCAAAATATAATCCGCTGGATCAGGATATTTTGCTCAGCGACGCCTTAAACGCTGTCAGTACGAAGGCGCAAAAAGATTCTATTATGAATTTTGCCCAAGATAAAACAACTTCCAAATCCATTAATTTCAATAATGTGAAAGTGGATATAAAGAGTAAAACTCCAATGCCTTACGATCCGGCGAACTTCAATTTTAATTATTCGCTTGCCGATAATAATATCCGGAATTCAACAACGGAATATAACCATACGGTTCAAACCCGGCTTACAGCTAATTACGCATACAGCAATCCGTTAAAAGCATGGCATCCTTTCGGTAGCAGTAGTAGTAGCTCTACCCTACCCTCTCGAGGACCTGCTAACAGCGCTACCAGTGGAACTAATAGAGCTGCATCTTCATCCGTTAATACAAAACCCGGAACAAATGCAGTAAATAAATTCTTTCAAGATATTGAAATCGGCTATTTACCGAAAACTTTATCAATATCTTCGGATATCACAAGAAATTATAATGAAATACAATTACGGGATTTGAACGATATGAGTGATGTGGGGATAAATCCGATACCGGCATCTTTCAGTGAAGATTTTTTCTGGAATCGTTCATTGGATACCCAGTGGAATCTGACTAAAAATCTGAATCTTACTTTTCATTCCAATACGAATGCCCGGATAGAAACGCCATACGTTCAGGTGAACAAAAAATTAAATCCTGATCAATATTCCGAATGGAAAGATTCCGTTTGGCAAAGTATCCGCAGTTTAGGAACGCCGATGGATTATAAGCAAACTTTCCTGGCGACCTATACCGTTCCATTCCAGAATATTCCGATACTTAGCTTTTTATCCGCCAGTCTTCAATTCAACAGTTATTATTCTTGGGATAAAGGTGCTGCACTCCAAGATTCGACTATTCAACTGGGAAATACAATCGCAAATGGCCGTACAATCGGAATTAATCCTGCAACAATTAATTTGCTTTCTTTGTATAACAAATCCACATTTCTTGAAGGAGTAAATAAACGGTTTACGCCGAAGCGGGCGCCAACCAACGCTGCTTCAAGAGCCAATACCGCAGCTTCGGCAAGGGCTAATGCCCGTCAACTTACCGATGCTAAAAATCAGAAAGCGTTGGAAGAGAAAAGAAAAAAGAAATTTGAAGGACAGGTTACATTGAATACGGATTCAGGCACCGTAGTGAAGCATCAATTGGATAATAAGCGTTTACGAATAACGGCACGGGATAAAGACGGAAAATTATATAACCTCAAATTCAAAGCCTTGGATAATAATTCCATTCTAATTAAAAACAAAGATAGCGTTACCGTGAAATTAGTTATCTCTCAGTTGCCTCCATTAGAAGAAAATGTGTGGTATAAAACAGCTCAAGTAATTGCTCGCGGGCTAATGATGGTTCGAACGGTCGGGTTTGCATACTCGGAGAGCGACGATATGACGATTCCGTATTTTCGACCCAATGTGGGCAATTTTATTGGACAAGGCTCTACTCCTATCGGGAATGCGCCCGGTCTGGATTTTGCTTTCGGATTGGCTGGTACGGATTATATAGAAAAAGCCAATCGCCGCGGTTGGTTAATAAACGACACCACAAACATCACTCCGGCAATGATCAATCAAACGAATCAACTCACTTTAACAGCTCAAGTGGAACCGATTGCCGGCATGAAAGTTACCCTCAACGCCAATCAAACTGCTTCCAATCAAAAACAATATTATTTTATGTACAATGAAATGCCTCCTAAATTGAGCGGTAATTTTCAAATGACTACTATTTCAATTGGTTCGGCGTTTGAATCGGCAAATCCATCCAACGGTTATCATTCCAGAGCATTTGATACGTTTTTGAAAAACAGAAATGTTATTTCCCATCGATTGGAACAGGTTTACAGTCAAACCTCCTACCCTGACGCCGGCTTTATTTCTCAAAGTAATACCAACTTGGCAGGAAAACCTTATGATCCGTCAATCGGTTCGATTAATGCAAATTCAGCCGATGTCTTAATTCCTGCTTTTATTGCCGCATATTCGGGAAAAAATCCCAATTCGGTCGGATTAACTGCTTTCCCGTCGTTGCTGAAAATGCTTCCTAACTGGACGCTGACTTACGACGGTTTGATGCAGATACCTTTTATCAACAAACGCTTTAAGGCTTTTAGCCTTACACACAGTTATTCAAGCATTTATGCGGTTGGCGCATACAATTCGCTGATGAATTGGGTCAATGCTACCGGAGGCAATGGTATCGGCTTCAGTCAAAACGTTAGTTCCAACGATCCGTTCCCTTCTTCGCCTTATGATATTTCTACGGTCAGCATCACCGAAGCGTTTAATCCTTTGATCGGATTAACTTCCACGTTGCTGAATAATGTCAGTATATCGCTTAAATACAACCGAGCGCGCAATGTCAATCTGAATATTACCTCCTATCAAATCACTGAAATGCTTAAAAACGATTTTTCGCTGGGGGCAGGATACAAGTTTGATAATTTCAATAAAGTACTTAAACTCAAAAAAACCGGCGGCGCTAATTTCAACAACGACTTAAAAGTTGACGTTACGGTTTCATACAGTAAAACACAAAGCTTAATCCGCACTATTGAAGACCAGTTAACGCAAGCGCTCAGCGGGGATTCTCAAACAATGCTCAAACTTTCGGCTGATTATGCTTTAAGTAAAATGATTACGCTCCAAGGGTTCTTCGATAAACAAATCAGTAATCCGCTGATTTCTTCAACTGCTTATCCTCTGACAAAGACCGACTTCGGGGTCAACGTTCGAGTGAATTTTACGAGATGAATGAAGGGGCTGTCTCAAAAGAACGCGAATGACACGGATAACGCGGATTTTCACAGATAATATAATCAATAAGAATTGTATATATTTAATTATCAACAATATAAAAATCAGCGCTTATCCGCATTTTCTACGTCATCTGCGTTCAAAAATCTTTTTGAGACAGCCTCATCAATCTTAGGTCTCTCAAAAATTCCGGAATTGTTTGTTCAAAATTAACGCCGAAGCGAATATCGGTACCTGCTTGAGCAGTCTTTCGAATAGACGAAGCAGTGAATCGAACGGCAATCGCTGCCGATTCATTCAAAGGAAAATCGTTCAGAAGAGCCGCTAAGAGCGCCGAACCGAAAACGTCGCCCGTTCCGTGATAATAACCCGGAATCCGCTTTTCAAGATAATATGCAATTTCTTCGTTCTCAGCATCGTAAGTAGCTGCGCCTAACTCTTCATCATTGAAATAGACGCCGGTTAAAACAATTTTTCGAGGACCTATTGCGCTTAGCTTCTTCATCATATATTCAATATATGACTGGGAATAGGGACCCTGACGATAGGGTTCTCCTACCAGCAAGGCAGCTTCCGTCAAATTAGGAACAATGATATCCGCCTTTTTACATAACTTACGCATTCCCCAAGCAAACTCAGGAGAAAAAATACTGTATAATTCTCCATTATCAGCCATTACGGGATCAACCAGAACAAGATTGTCTTCTGTTTTGAATGTTTCAAAAAACTTCGTAACTAAATCCAATTGTTCAAAAGAGCCCAAGAAACCGGTGTAAATAGCGTCAAAACGAATATTCAGCGATTTCCAATGTTCGGTAATCGGGCTCATATCTTCCGTCAAATCGCGGTAGGTGAAACCGGTGAATCCACCCGTATGCGTGGACAAAACTGCCGTAGGTAAAACGCTGACCTCTATGCCTGCTGCTGAAATAACCGGTAAAGCAACCGTCAGCGAACATTTGCCGAAACCGGATATATCATGAATGGCCGCTACTCTTTTCAATTGATTTGTCATATATTTTTTATTTTAGTTTTATAAGCGCTGCAACTGTTTTCTATTGTCCTCCTCCTGAACTGCTTCCACTACTTTCGCCTTTGGAAGAATCATCGTTTTCGATGCCTCGCTGGACTTTCTTAATTTGTTGTTTCATTTCGCCGAATCTGTAAGAAATATCTATTCTGAAATTTCTGGAAAGATAAGAATAATTCGAAATCATTCGGAATTGATCTGTTTGATTTGTGTAGTTATACGATATTTTATTTTCATATACATTTTGACCTGAAAGTGAAATAGTCAGTTTCTTTTGCATAAAACTTTTGCTCAACGCTAAAGACGAGAAATGATATCCGGAAGAGTTCCCCTGTAAATTCAAATTGGGAGAAGAAACTCCACCATTTAACGACAGCGTAAAACTATGGGGAAAGTTGTACTGCATACCCCCAAAAATTCTTCCCATGTATCCTGAATTTTTCAGATTAGATCCGTCATTGGCTGTAATATCCATATAACCAACTGAAGCATTGGTATATATTCGAAATTTCATAGTTGGATTCCAACTACCGTAGAAATATAACCCGACATTTTTTGATTTTCCGATATTTTCATACGTAGTTTGAGTTGTATCGCTATGTAAAGTAGTAACCGGTTGAATGGAATTGTTAACAAAACTGTAGAATAAATTTGCATTTATATTAAATTTTGGTTTGAAAATTCCATAATTTAGAGTGAGATTATGTGATATTACAACCTTCAAATCGGGATTCCCAAACGAAATATTTTTGGGATCGGTATTATTTATGTATGGATTCAAATTCCAGATTCCCGGTCGTTGAATACGCATATTGTATCCGAGACGAAAATTGTTTACCTGTTTATATCTATAAGAAAATGAAGTTGAAGGTATTAAATTAAAATATCCATTATTGAAATTTTTAGTTTCATCTTTAGGAAATTTAACATTCAACTGCGTATCTTCCATTCTTAATCCCACTTTTAATCCGATATTTTGATATTTCAGACTATACCCTCCATATCCGGAAAAAATGTCTTGGCGATGATGAAATTGATCGGTATAAGAAATGAATGGAGTCCATTCATTTGCAACCTCGTTGAGAATATTTCTGTAACTGTCGCTTTCACTGATTCGGATAATGTATTTGATTCCTGCCTCAATAGTATGAATCTTTCCTAATGGAGTCGTATAATCCAATTGAAATGTATGTTCTTTTGTGTTTGCATTGGTAGCGGATTTCTGTGAAGGACCATAATAGTTAAGTATGGAATCGATAATCGTTTCGTATGCCTGATCGCTCGGATTCAAACTTAAACGGTAAGAAACAGTCAGCAGTTCATCTTGTTTTCTGAAAGTCCGCTGATAATTTGCATTCATTTCCGAGCTGCCATAGGTGGATTTGCTGTTTGAATTTACCGCATACATATAAACCGGATTATTAGTTACATCGAGCATTTGGGTTAAACTGTTTGATTTGGAATTATTATTTCCATTCCATACATCACAAGCCACGCTAAACAAATTGAGCGTATCAATTTCATAACTTAATTCTCCGGAACCGAATTGCCCGCGTCCGTAGTTTGAACCTGATCCTGAAGTATTCAGATACTTATTGACATCATCATTAAAACTTTCACGGAAAGAACTGTTGGTTGTTGTTGGATTTTTATAATAACTATAATTGTAATTTCCTGTCAATCCGAATTTTCCATATTTAGCTGTCAGATATCCGCCCAAGCTATATCCACGCAAATTAGCGCCGGCATTCACCGTACCGGTATATCCTCCTATTGGCTGTTTATTGGTAATAATGTTAATAATACCGCTCACGCCTTCGGCATCGTATTTTGCTCCGGGGTCGGTGATTATTTCAATCTTCTTGACCATGTTTGCCGGCATGCTCTTGAGTACTTGTCCCGGATTATTGGTAATCATGTTGGACGGTTTCCCGTCTAAATAGATTTTAAAACTGGAGGAGCCTCGCAATTGGATGTTATCGTCGGGGTCTACAGTTATCATCGGAACTTTTTTCATCATTTCCAACACATTATTGGTTTTGGAATCAGGGTCGTCTTCCATGCTGTAGGTTATTTTGTCCTGGTCGACCTGCACCAATGGTTTGACGGCGGAAACAACAACTTCTCCCAATACTTGATTGTCATGAACCAGCAGTTTCCCCAGATCGATTGTTTTTTCTTTTCCGGTAATCTGAAAAGTAACATTCAAACACGATTTGCCTATATATTGAGATGTTAAGAGAAATTCTCCCTTATCGGACAAGTTGGTTTGGAATTTTCCGACCGAATCTGTAGAAAATGCTTTAATCGTTTTTTGTGGATCACTCTTCTTTGCAATAAGTATTGTTGCAAAGGGGATTTCTTCGTTTGTCAAAGAATCCGAAACTTGCCCTTTAATTATAGTTGAAGCAACGGGTTTAGTACTTGATTGTGCAAAAATTTGAGAAGCGCCGATTACTCCTATTAGAAGTATAAAAAGAATGTTACATTTTTTCATGCGATCTTTTTGAATATAAAATCTCTTTTAGCAGGAACTTATATGTTTTATTTTATAATTTGAAAATTGGAATTAACTCGTATTGTTTGTCCTTTGGATGTTTTCATTGAAATATGTTTACTTCCGTTTCGGATGTTTAATATTTCTCCGTTTAACGATTCAATTTTAGCTTCAAGCAATTGACCGTTTTTCCATGAAATGTCAAGGATAAATCCACCTCTGGCTCTCAGTCCTTTCACAGAACCTGTTTCAGCCATAGCGCGAGGCAGAGAAGGAAGTAATTCTATTTCATACGAACCGTCTTTTTTCTGTAAATGACTCTGCAAAAACATTTCAGCGATAGCAGCCGTTGCGCCGAAGTTTCCGTCAATCTGAAAAGGAGGATGATCGTCAAACAAGTTTGGCAAGGTTTTCCGGCTCAATAAAACCGACAACAATTTGAAGGCATGATCGCCATCGTGCAAGCGGTTCCACATATTGATTTTCCATGCTAAGCTCCATCCTGTGCCATCGTCGCCGCGTGCAACTAAAGTTTTGCGGGCAGCTTCGGCTAATTGCGGCGTTCCGACTACCGTAATCTGATTGCCGGGGTATAATCCGAACAAATGCGACGTATGGCGGTGATGCGGTTCCACTTCCCTGTAATCTTCCGCCCATTCCAGGATTCGTCCTGTCGTTTTACTAATCTGAATATCCGGTAATCTTTTCAACGTATTTTCACATTCTTTGCGGAAAGCGGTATCTCTGTTCAGAATGAGCTCCGTTTGAATGCAATTGACCAGCAAATCGTGAATAATTTCCAAGTCCATCGTAGCTCCATAGGTAAACACAGACTGTTCCCCGTTTGGAAGTAAGAACGTATTTTCAGGAGAATAGGAAGGATTTGTAACTAATTTGCCGGCATAAGCCGTACCAGCAGGCGCTTCGACCAGAAAATCCATAATGAAGCGGGCAGCGCCTTTCATGACCGGATAAGCGCGTTCCGCCAAGAAAGTTTTGTCTCCTGTGAATGCGTAATGTTCCCAAAAATGCTGGGCAAGCCAGGCAGACCCCATAGGCCATATTCCTTGCGGACCATCGGCAGGAGCTGTATATCCCCACGCATCGGTCAAATGATGAACAACCCATCCGTGAGCGCCATAAAGCGTTTGCGCCGTTCGTTCGCCTGGCTTAATCAATATATCCGTTAAATCGAAAAAAGGAAGTTGCATTTCCGAAAGATTAGTTATTTCAGCAGGCCAATAATTCATCTGAAAATTAATATTGGTGTGATAATCGGCATTCCATGGCGCATTCAATTGCCAAGCCCACATTCCCTGCAGGTTTGCCGGCATTCCTCCCGGACGGGAACAACTAATCAGGAGGTAGCGTCCGTATTGAAAATAAGTTTCCAACAAACCTAAATCGGGCGTACCGGTTTGACGAGCCAAATCCAATCGTTTATCCGTAGGAAGCGCTTCAGTTTCAGCCGGAACTTTCCCCAACGTCAAATCCACTCGATTGAAATAAGATTGGTAATCGGCGATATGTTCCGATTTTAGCTGTTGATAAGGTTTTTGCAAAACTTTAGAAATAATCTCTTCGCATTGCTTTTCCGGATTTCCGGAATGGTCGGCAATTCCTTTTGCCAGATTTTTCAATCCCGGATAATCGGTAGCGCCAGTAATATACAATGTGAGAACATCCGCATCCTGTACCGTCAGAATATCCTGATGAGCAAAATTGTCATGTTCTACTTTCACCGCTCCATTTTCGGCAACTGCTTTTACTTGTGCGGCAAAGCTAATTCCCCGCTGATTTGCGTCTCTATTCCTTGTTCTAATTTGTCCGGTGAGTAATAAAGAATTAGGATCGGAGGGAATGCTTCGGCAGACAGCGTCTCTTTCCCGCCGCAAAGTCAAATTAAGGTTGATTTTTTTTGCTTTATCGGCAGTAAACTTCACCACAATCACACTGTCGGGGGCAGAAGCAAAACACTCACGCGTGTAATTTACGCCGTCCGAACTATATTTTGTAGTCGTAATCGCTGAAGAAAGGTCTAAGCTGCGAACATAATTTTCAGCAGTTAACTGAGGCGAATCAAACCATAACTCGCCTAAAGACTGGTAAGATTTGACATTTTTGGGAATACCCATCATTGTTTTTCCTGCTAAATCAACCGCTTCGTTGTTTTTGTTTTCAAATAAAAGACGTTGTACCTTCGGCAAAGCTTTCAATCCTTCCGGATTATTCGGATCTAAAGGATAGCCGTCCCAAAGCGTATGTTCGTTCAATTGAATCCGTTCGTCGGCAACACCGCCAAATACCATAGCTCCCAGTTGTCCGTTTCCAATGGGAAGCGCTTCTTCCCAAATTTTAGCCGGCTGACGATACCATAACTGATTTTTCCCTTCCGGACGATTTCCTTGATTTCCTATTAATTGCGCACGATCGGTCCATCCTGCGTCTATTCTTGTTTTCCGGCGGCTTGCTTCAAGTCCAACGGTAGGAATCACCTTTTGTATCGTACCATCCTGATTGAAATAAAGTTTATCAAAACATAATGATCGCAAATTTCCTTGTCCGGAAATATCGCAAGTGTGATAGAAAAGATACCATTGTCCTTTGTATTCGACAATAGAGCCGTGACTGGTATCGGAACTTACGGGGTCTAACAGGATACCTTGATATTTCCAGGGACCTAATGGACTATTTGAAGTGGCATATCGTTGCCTGTTTCGTCCTTGCAAATTATCGGCGTACATCATATAATATACACCCGCTCTTTTGAATACCCATGCGGCTTCATGAAAATCTTCCAAGCCGGTCATATCTTGTAACGCGCCATTCAATTCGAGCATATTGTCTTTTAATTTTCCGCCTTTGCATTTCGAACCGCCTCCGTAATAGAAATAGGCTTGTCCGTCGTCGTCAACAAAAACGCAAGGGTCAATCATGGCAAACGAATCAATTCCGGCAAAATAACCTTGTACTTGAAAATCTTTAACAGGACTTTTACTTGTCGCTACGCCAATTTTCCAAGTGTTATTCCAATCCGTTCCGCTCGGATGAGGAAAATAAAAATAATAAGTTCCATTTTTATATGCACAATCGGGAGCCCACATAAATCCGCCTTCTTTACGACCCCATGAAACTTGTTCCGAACGGAGTATTTCGCCGTGATCGATCCAATTCACCATATCATCCGTAGAATAGACATGGTAGCGATCCATCAAATCGCATCCGCGAGGCGGATCGACATCATGAGAAGGATAGACATACAAGCGCCCATCATTCCACACATGCGCTGAAGGATCAGCGGCATAAAGATCGCGTATAAACGGATTATTCTGAGCGGTAATACCTTGCAATATACAAAGCAAAACACTTACTAATTGTAATTTCCTCATATATTTTTATAATAAATTATCAATGACTTTTGCAAAAGTACATAATAATGATTAAAAAACAATTAAAAACCGATTAATAAGAATTATTTTTGTTATACTGCGGTTTTTTCATCAGTAAATATTTGATTATTTCAAAAAAAAAGGCTACCTTTGTCCGCGAAATTTCTTTTTGAAATTTTCATAAATAATTTGAAGTTTTTATAATTGTTTTCTGGTTCGCTCGGATGGTGGAATGGTAGACACGCAAGACTTAAAATCTTGTGACCATTGCGGTTGTGCGGGTTCAAGTCCCGCTCCGAGTACTGGACTAAAGATATAATCCGCTGTAAATCAATAAATTTACAGCGGATTATTTTTT
>Ga0123357_10003792_pt1 | contig 17486 bp, 11 predicted proteins | sample TergutEmb28metaG_FD_89873 | JGI IMG/M metagenome (GOLD analysis project Ga0123357, IMG submission 89873) | Embiratermes neotenicus P4 segment gut microbial communities from Petit-Saut dam, French Guiana - Emb289 P4 | ecosystem: Host-associated > Arthropoda: Insects > Digestive system > Gut ... | reverse complement strand
TGCGCGCGAAAAGAAAATCAGGATCCTGCAGGAGTTTCTTTCTCAGTACCCTGAGCTTTCGTTTTGTGAGGCGCAAGCTGGACGTGCGGAAGAATTCGCGCAGGGGCGCCGTGGCGCGTATGCTGTGGTGATTGCGCGTGCGTTGGCTTCTCTCCCTTCGCTGGTTGAGTTGGCCAGCCCGCTGCTGCGAATGGGTGGCCATCTTATCGCTTTAAAAGGGCAGTCGCAGGCCGATGAGATTGCCCGCGCAGACCAGGCAGCGAAAGCCACTGGGCTGTCCCTGTCGGGCCACCGGGCTTATTCGTTACCAAGTGGAGAACACCGCACGGTCATCGTCTATGAGAAAATTAATCAGGCACAGCTTGAATTGCCTCGCCAGGCGGGGTACGCTCAACGCAGGCCTCTCGCATAAACGCCGGAAACAGTCTGCCAGAACTTCTTGTTTCGAGTAGTTTTGGCGCCGCATTTTAGGGAAAGGAGCGGTTTTGAGCGATATTACGGAGAATCCCTCCGCCATGGGTCGGACACTTGCCATCGTCAACCAGAAGGGGGGCGTAGGGAAAAGTACGACTGCGGTCAACCTTACTGCGGCATTGAGTTTGCTGGGCAAGAAGGTGCTTCTTATTGACCTTGATCCCCAAGGCAACGCAACGTCTGGTTTCGCGCTCACCAAACAGCGCACGCGCTGTGTGTATAACGCGCTCACGGAAGAAACGCCCCTGAGCGACTTGATCGAGCATATTCCTGACAGCACGGTTGATGTGGTGCCGGCGACGATTCGGCTGGCGGGCGCCGAGGTCGAATTAGTCACGGCACTCAGTCGCGAGACTCGACTAAAAAGCCTGATTGCTCCTCTCAAAAACCGCTATGACTTTATTTTTATTGACTGTGCTCCTTCTCTGGGGCTTCTGACGGTCAATGCGCTTACGGCGGCCGACGGGCTTCTGATCCCTGTTCAGTGTGAGTATTACGCGCTGGAGGGGCTCTCTAAGCTTCTTGAAAGCGAACGTCTGGTGAAGACGCACCTGAATCCCGAGCTGGAAGTTTTTGGTGTCGCTATGACCATGTATAGTTCGCGCACGAAGCTTGCCCAGCAAGTTGTTGATGAAACGCGTAAGTTCTTTGGGGATACGGTGTTTGAGACGATTATCCCCCGCACGGTTCGTTTGTCTGAGGCGCCGGGCTTTGGGCAGACGATCTTTCAGTATGATCCCAACGGAAAAGGCGCGCAGTCCTATCTGGCGCTTGCAAAGGAAGTGATTGATCGTGACTAACAGTGGTCTGGGGCGTGGTCTGGGGAGTCTGTTTTCCAGCGCGTCAGCCGAGTCTGCTCTGGGCGAGCCCGGCCTTGATGAATTGCCGCTCAGTCTTATCGAGCCAAATCCCGATCAGCCTCGTACGGAGATCAACGAGGAGCGCATTGCAGAACTCAGCGCCTCCATTGCGATCCATGGGCTTCTGCAGCCCCTGCTGGTGCGCCCCCATGGCGACAAGTATGAAATCGTCGCGGGCGAGCGCCGGTGGCGCGCCTCCCGCCTGGCTGGGCTTGAGAAGGTCCCGGCGCGCATCGTTAACCTGGATGACACGGGCAGCCTGGAAGTTGCGCTGATCGAGAATCTGCAGCGCGAGGACCTCAACGCGCTGGAAGCGGCGTATGGCTACCGGCGGCTGCTTAACAAGCACGGTCTTACTCAGGAAAAGCTCGCGGAGCGTCTGTCGAAGTCGCGGGTTTCGATCACGAACGCCTTGCGGCTGCTTGATCTGCCTGAGGAGGTACAGGCGCTCTTGTATGAAGGAAAGCTTTCTGCCGGGCATGCGCGTGCGCTGTTGGCGCTTGACGATGATGACTTGCGTATCAAGCTGGCGGAAAAGGCGGTTGAAAATAATCTTTCGGTGCGTGATGTTGAGAGCATGGCGCGCCTGTCTTCCGGGGGGCTTTTGCCCCGTTCCCCTCGCCCGGTCAGCCCAAAGTCGTTTAAGACGGCGGCGCGGCGGCTGCGCAAACTTCTGGGCACGAATGTCCGCGTGAAGCAGTCCAAAGATAAGCGCAAGATCGAGATTGAGTTCCAGGACGAAAACGATCTGGCGCGTATCTATCAGCTGCTGACAAACGACACGCGGACCCTCAGCTGATCTTTATCTGGGGTGACCAGGTGCTTGTTGAGGCGGATCGAAAACGGGGACGACGACGCGGCGCCTGCGCGATGATGTCCGGGCTGTTTGATAGTGTTGTTCTATGGGTTTAACGATCATCACCGGTCCGGCTCAGGCGGGAAAAACACAAGCCTGCATAGAGGCGCTTGCGCGCAAGTCCAGAGGCTCATCGGCTCACGCGCGTTTCGCGGAGGCCGTTCCTCTTCCTGAGCGCTCCGCAGACGCCTCTTCGCCGCCATCAGAGATCATCCTTGTGTGTGCGACCACTTACCTGGCAGATAGCCTGGGTCGCAGGCTGGCGCTGCGCCGCCAGCAGGGGGCTTTTGCGCCAGAGACAGCGGCAGCGTGGGCGCAGGATTCATCTGCCGCCCGGGCCCTCTCCGATGCACCCGGCCCGTCAAGCCTGCATCAAATGCTACTCGAACGGTCGCAGATACAGATAACCACTCTGACGTTTCGTGATCTGACAGAGAAGCTCTGGGGCCTGCAGGGTGATGAGCGTTCTTTCATTGGGCAGGCGGCGCGCGAAGCTCTGGTCGATGAGCTCCTGGCAGAGTTTGCTCAGGCCGATTATGCTGAGAGCTTGCAGACTGCCGGTGGTCGGCGTTTCCTGACGGAGGTCGTGCGGGCAGGCGCGGTGTCCGGGACGCTGAACTTGCGGGGGCGGGGGCGTCTTGCCGCGTCGTTGGGGCCGGTTGTCGCCGCCTATCGCGAGCGCCTGCAGGCGCGCCTGCTCATTGAGCCGGATGCGGCTCTGCTTGCCCTGGCGCAGCGGGGCGTCTATAAAGAGGCCGCTTATGGCTTTTTGGGGTTCACGGACTTCCCGCTGGCACAGCTTGCCTATGTCAGGATGTTGCTTGCCCGGACCGAGGTGGCGGTTGCGGTGACGTGTGAGCCAGCCGGGGACGCAACGGTCGAAGGGCAAAGATTTGCTGCCGCCGTAAGAGAGCTGGGGGAGTCTGCGGCACAGGAGGCGGTTACGTCAATCCAGGTGATGACTGATTCGCAGGATGCAGCGGCAGCAGAACTCTGTGCGCTGCGCGCTGGCTTTTTGCATGATGATCCTGACGGCGCCGCGCTGCCAGAAGCCGACCAGGCGCCGGTGCGGCTCATCAAAACGCAGGGCGAGGACGAAGAGATCCTGGCGGCTGTTCAGGCTGCGCAGGCCGCTCTGAATACTATTACACTACAGAGTAAGATAGCAGCATCCGGGCCGGACGAGCACCCAGCGACTGATGACGCGCCGGTCGCGCTGATATTTAGGCATCTGGGCTCAAAGATTGGCCGCCTGGCCCGTACGCTTGACTTTTGCCAGATCCCGGCGGCCTTTGACGTGAAGGTCCCCTTCCGGCAGGCGGGTCTGGGGGCGGCGCTCTGCGCACTGCTGCAGCTCCCCTGCGCCACCGATGATCTGGCGACGGTCGCTTCTGGCTATCTGCTTTCTGCCTACAGCGGCAAGACCCAGGCCCAGGCGGCGGCTATCGAGCAGTGCCTGCGCGAGGGGCGCCCTGGCTACGCCCGGTACTGCGCGGAGCTTTGCTCCCGGCTTGGCGTGCCCGAGCTGCGCCACCTGACGGCGCAGCGCTGGGCGCAGCTGGCGACAGAGATGCTCTTTAGGGCTGCCCGCATAGAGCGCAACGACTATCTGCGCCAGCTTGATTTTGCCGCCCATAAGACCTTCCTGTCCCAGCTGGCCGAACAGTGGGAGCTGGCGCTGGGCGCGCTGGATACGCCCGGCACGACGCAGGCGGTCGCGGCAGATCCAGACCCGGACAAACTCAAACTTGACCCCCAAAAGATTCTTGTGGGGCTGAGCACGGCGCGCGTTAACCTTACCCCGGCGCCCGGCAGCACGCGGCTGCTGGTCTCGGAGGCTTCCCGGGTGCGTGGGCGACAGTTCAACACGGTGATTCTTGCTGGGCTGGCCCAGCAGGACTTTGCGGTGACAACCGAGCCCTCGTTTTCTGAGCAGGCAATCGCGCAGCTCACGGGGCATACCGAGCCCGATAAGCTGGCGGGGGAACACCAGCTGTGGTATGACCTGCTCGGCTGCGCGCGCCAGTCGCTGGTCCTTGTCGCGCAGGATCGCGACCTTTCCGGGCAAAAGCTTGTACCTTCAGCCTTACTTGAGGAGCTCCGTGACGCATCTGAGTGCCCGGGCGTGCCCTGCCCGCAGCAGGCCGCGGCGCAGGCCGCGGGCGAGGCCGGACAGCAGGCCGGGCACGGGAGCGACCCCGATCCGGCTTTTGCAGGACCGGGGGCACAACAGCGCGCGCAGGACCTGCGCCTCCTCCAGACGTTCACGACGCCTGGCAGCGCCAAAGCGGCGCGCCTGATCGGGGCGCCAGATGACCCGAAGCCAGCGGCGCCCAGCTGCCCGGAGCGCGGGCGTCTGACGGGGCTTGACTTTGGCGCGCACGCCACGCCGCCTTTTGCGGTTACCACCTTAGAGCACTATGCGCGCTGCCCCTATGCCTGGTTTCTGAGCCGCCATGTCGCGCGCAAAGGCATCCGCGACAACGTTGACGCCATCAACGAGGGCCTCATCCTGCATACGGCGCTTCAGCAGTTCTATGAGCAGGCGCCCGCTGAGCTGGGAGAGGCACACGTGCGCGTGACCACGCTGCCGCAGGCCCGCCAGCTGCTTGATCGCTGCTTTGAGGAGGCCTGGCAGGCGCAGCTGGGGGCAGAGACCGCCGCGCAGTTGCCTGCGACGACCCAGATCTCTCTTGAGGCGCTGCGTGTGGCGCTCCGGGGATTTCTGGCAGATGAGACCGCGTGGATGCCGGGATTTACTCCCCGTTACTTCGAGAAGAAGTTTGGCGGAGGGGATGATGAGAGCGGGCCAGCGTCGAGCGTTGCGGGCGTCGCCGTCAGAGGGGTGATCGACCGTATCGACACTTACGAGCCGCCGCCAGCCCGACCAGCGATCGAGGCTGAAGCTGAAGTTGAGGCTGAGGCAGCGGCCCCGCCTATGGACACACCAGCAGCTAGGGCTACGCCCGCAGCTGCGGAAGAGGAGGGACTCTTCTTCATCATTGACTACAAGCGGACCGGCGCTGCGGGCGGCGGGACGTTTGTCTCGCGCGTCAATCATAAAGAGATCCAGGCGACCGTCTATGGGCTGGTCGCGCAACAGCTGCTTGCGCCCCTGCGTTACGCGGGCTCAAGCTATCGCAACATCACAAACCCCAGAAACCTCAGGATCGAGCACCCCACCAGCCTGCGCGCGCGCTACAACGAACAGATGGGCTTTCCGGAGAAGGGCCCGCGTGGCAACTGGTCTGCGCCCAGCCCGATCTCTGACACGCGCAAAAAAGGCGAGCCCAGCACCTATGAGAAGGGCATCGCCAGCATCGAGGCCATTGTGGCGGGCGCCGCCGCGGGACTGGCTGCCGGTGACGCGACAATCACCGTGCCGCTCGATACCGGCGGCAATGAGAAGGACACCTGCCCCTTTGCGGCCTTCTGCCTCTTTTCCGGGTGCAGCTATTATAAAAGGAAGAGCTGGTCATGACGCTGCTTGATAGGCTCTATAACTCGCGCTTCTATGACTTAAATGACGAGCAGCGCCGCGCCGCTGATGATGATACGCACCGGGTGGTTGTAGTTGGCGCGGGGGCGGGCACAGGCAAGACTCAGACGCTGGTGGCCCGCTACCTGCGGCTGCTGCTTACCGAGGTCGAGCGCGACGCGCAGGGGTCGGCGCAAGGTTCCGGCGGGCAGGAGCAGGGGCCGGTGGGGCCGGAGCAGGGACTGGAGCTGACGGGGCAGGGGCCGGCGGAGCCGGAGCCGGGACGCCGCCATCCGCTCGACCGTATCCTTGCGATCACCTACACCAACGCCGCTGCCGACGAGATGCGCGCGCGCGTCGAGGCCGCGCTGCGCGAGCTCAATCTCCTTGCGCTTGCCCGGCAGATGGACCGCGCGTGGATAGCGACGTTTCACGGCTTTTGCACGCGGGTCCTGCGTCGCCACGCCCTTGAGGTCGGGATCGACCCGGGCTTCAGGGTGCTTGACGACGATGACGAGCGGGTAAAGCTCCAGCGCGCCGGCTTCGAGGCGACGCTGTCCGCGTACTTCCGCGACGACCAGGGCCAGGACCAGGGCCAGGGCCAGAGCCAGAGCCAGGGCCAGGGCCGGGCGACGCTGATGCGGCTGTTGCAGTACTTCTCGCAAAGCAAGCTGCAGGGGGCCTGCTTCCGGCTGGCTGCAGAGGCGGCCAAGACCGGTCTTGCCGTCAGTGACCTGCGCCCGGAAGACTTTTCGCCCGAAGACCTTGACCGGGGCTGCCCGCCTCTGCCGGTGATGGCAGATCTGTTGAAGTTCGCAGACGCCTGGCAGCAGCGCTACGGCGCGCTCAAGCAGGCCGGCGGGACGTATGACTTCGACGATCTGCTTCTTAAATGCCGGGACGCGTTTACCCGCCCGCACATCCGCGAGAGCTACCGCGCCCAGTTTGCCGCGGCGCTGCTGGATGAGGCGCAGGACACCAACGCTCTGGAGCTTGCGCTGTTTGAGGGCATCGCGCGCCGGCAGTTCATCGTCGGCGACTCCAAGCAGTCCATCTATCGCTTCCAGGGCGCTGACGTCGGCGTGTTCGGGCAGCTGATGGAGCGCGCCGACCATGCTGACCCTGCGGATCATGGCGATCCAGGAGATCGCGCTGGTCGTGGTGGCTCCGTTGACCTTGGGGAGCGCGCCGACCACGCTGATCACAGCAGCTCCGCTGCCTCCGGTGGTCCCCGCGACGCTCAGGCGGCAGACCCAGCGGCAGACCCGGAAGACAGCATCTACTACCGCCTGCAGCGCAACTATCGCTCGCGCGCAGAGATCCTTGATGAGATAAACAAGCTGTTTGCGACCAGCGTGCTGTTGGGCGAGGGCCTTGAGCCGCTGATCGTCGGCGCGCGGGAGCGTCAGTGCCTGCCGGTCAGCGCGGGCTTTCCGCAGGCAGTCGCCGTTGTCTGTGTTGACCTGGGCGCCACGCTTAAAGGCCCGCTGAAGTTTGGCAACAACGAGCTGAAACGTCAGGCGGCGCACCGGGAAGCGGAGTGGATCGCGCGGCAGTTCCGCGGGCTGATTGGACGCCCGCGCCAGGCAAAAGACGGCGCGACGGCCCCGATTGCGCCCGGCGACCTGGTGGTCCTTGTTGCCAAGCGCCGCTTTGGCAAGGCGATCGCTGCGGCGCTCAAAGACCAGGGCCTTGCCTCTCAGATCATCGGCGGCGATGACTTCTTGGACCAGCAGGCCGTCTGCGACGCGCGGGCCCTGCTGGCGGCGCTGCGCAACCCACGCGACGACGAGGCCTTCCTGCGGCTGCTGCTCTCGCGGCTGGGGCGCGTGGGAGACCTTGGCCTTGCGGAGCTGGCCTGCGCCGCGCGCGCAGCAAACAGCACGCTCTGGGAGGCGGCCCGACAGGAGGCGGCCCGGCAGGAGGCAGCACGGCAGGCGGCCCGGCAGCAGGAGGCCCGGCAGGAGAGTGACCCGCCTGCGCTCAGCGATCCGGTTGACGCGGCCAACCTGCGCCAGACGGTCACGATGCTGGCCGGCGCCTTTGCCCGCCTGGGAGCCGTGCCACTCTCCGAGATTATTGCGCGGGCCTTTGCCCAGCGCGACGCCGACGAATGCATGCTCGCCTCCAGCGCGGACGCGGCGCAGAGCTTTGCCGATCTGCAGCATCTGCAGCGCATCGCGGACCGTGTTCAGGAGTCGGGCGGGGGGCTGGTCGATCTGATCGCGTACTTTGACGAGAAAGAGGAGCTGGGGGGCAAGTTCTCCTCGCCGGTGGTCTCGGCTGACGCGGCCGACGTGGTGCGCATCATGACCATCCACGCGTCGAAGGGCCTGCAGTTCCCGGTTGTGGCCGTGGCCTGCGCGCAGGACACCGACGCCGTGGCCGCCTCAAGCGCGAGCGTATTCATCCAGGCAGGACCCGGCCCGCGGCTTGGGCTGAAGTATACGCCGGCGGGCGCAGACAAGGCGTGCAAAACGCCGACCGCTCAGGCGGTGATCGAGGCGGACAAGGACGCGGAGACTTTCGAGAAAAAGCGCCAGCTTTACGTGGCCTGTACCCGCGCCGAGCAGGTGCTCCTCTTAAGCTATCGCCGCGACGCCCAGGAGGCCAGTATCTCCGGGGCGCTGGCCCGCGCCTTTTACCAGCGCACCGGCGAAGTTGACGAGCGCCAGCAGGGAGAAGAGGAACGCTCATGAATGACTCCCATCAATGCGTAGGGCGCGGGGACCCGGCGCGCCTTGTCCGGAGCAGCAGCAACATGCATCAATGCGCAGGGAGCGACGCCCCTGACGTGCCGTCTGCCTCCGCCGCCCCTCCGGCTGACCTCATCCAGATCTCCTACAGCGACCTGGGGGCCTATCACCAGTGCGCCCGCCGCTACACCTTCGAGAAGCGGCTGCGCATGGGCACGCTGCCTGACCTGAAGACTACGGCTGTCAAGCGCGGCACGCTCATGCACACGCTGCTTGAGGGCGCGCGCGATGGCCGCCTTGACGGGCGCCAGGCCGCGGCGCTCTTCGCGCGCGAGCAGCTCACCGACCTGCGCGATCAGGAGGCGCTGCTCCAGGCGATCCGGCGGGTGCTGGACTCGCGCGACTACGCCGAGATCCTTGCCGGCTGCGACATCCGGTGCGAGCGGCAGTTCTACCTGGCGCTGCACGACCCGGCACGCCCAGTCCCAGGCCCAGCAGGCCCCGGCCCGGCCAACGCCCCCGCCCCCAGCCCAGCCCCGGCGCGCTTCCTCAAGGGCTACATCGACATCCAGAGCACGCGCGCGCAAGACGGCAGCCTGCTGATCTTAGACTACAAGTCCGGCACGCGCGCGCAGGCATGCGCCGCAGACTACGAGGACCAGGCGCGCTGCTATGCGCTGGTGGGCCTGGCCGACGGCCATCCGTCTGTCGAGGTCCGCTTCATCCGCCCGGAGGTCACCGGCACAGACGGCGCCCCGCAGGTCTTTGCTCTGGGTCCCTACACGCGTGCCGACTACGCCAGCATCGAGGCCGCTCTCATCGCCGCCATCCATGATATGGAGCAGGCTGGCCCCGACGCGCCCATTGCTGCTGACGCCTTTGCCTGCCGGGATTGCCCCGTGCCACACAGCGCGTGTCCCCGGGCGTAATCCGGCTGCCTCCACCAGGGCGGTACCGACTGACCGCATTTGTGGCATAAGTAATACATTTTCGACAATTTGACATTACATATGGCATAAGAAATTCTAATGTTATATTATAAGAATGGGGTATTGGCATGCCAGCTGCACGCGCTAACCGTACGCGCTGCCCGCACACGCCAACCGCACCCGCAGATCATACGCTCGCAGACCATACGCGCTGCCAGCGTAAGACTCAGGAGACGAGTACCCAACAAGCCAGGGGCTTCATGCTTGCAAAGGGGGGGACCCAATGAGGACACAAGCGCCTAAAAGCAGGACCGCAGCCGCGGCGCCTAAAAGCAGGACCGCAGCCGCGGCGCCACGGAAGCCGACCGCAGCCGCGGCGCCAGCGCTCGGAAAGCGCGCGTTTGCCTTCATACTGACGGGCGCGATGATCTTCAGTCTGGCTGCGAACCTGGCGCCGCAAGCAGCGCGGGCTTCTCAGCCAACCGGAGACGTGATCTTTAACTATCCCTATGCGCCCGTGCCGGCAACCAGCCCGACCAGCCCAAAAGACATCGACTGGAACCACTCAGCTGATCATGTTGGCTACGATCAGGCCTACACGCAGGCGCTCTCTCAGCAGTATAACGGCGCCGCTACTCCAAATCATGTAGTGCTCAGCGATGATCCGGTAACGGCGGGAACCGTCGCGTTTTATGGCTACGGCGAACGTCCCTACCGGGACTACGTATTTTCTTCAACAAGTCCCCGCGCTTCTCAGGGGCTGTCTTTTGTCATGCGCCCGGCGTATATGAACTTCCACACCCTGGCCGAGACGGGCTATCTGTTCAATGGCCAGATAAGCAAAGAGGGCGGCGCAGCCTATTACACGGGCTATGCGCTCATTCTCTCTTCTGCAAACGGCGCCGGAACACAGGAGAGTGGCACGGGAGCGGCGGCCCTGCGGGTCTGCTATCTTGATCGTGAGCTCTGGAACGCGGAGAACTTCAGGCCCGGCGCCACCGCAGACACGCGCAGCCCGATCGCAACCATTAAGGCCGGGATCAATAACCTGGACTCAACGCCGTATCGCGTGGGTGTCGAGATCGACCCTGAGACCCGCGCCTTCAAGGTTTATGTTGACGGCGACCTGTGCGCAGGCGTAAGCGCCGCGCAGGTCCGTGGCGGCCCGGCAGGCCCGACCGGCTTTGGTTTTTACACGGGCTACTATGACCATAACTGCGACATCCTGACGCGCATCCGGTATGAAAAGATATCGATTCTTGCTGCCCCTGGCCCAGAAGATATGCTCCCGCCCGCAAGCTGCCAGGTCAGGTTTTCAGAAAAATACACCAACCGGGAAATCCGTGTTCCGGAGGCTGAAACCAGCTCGGTTGGTCAGAAAGGTTGCAACGGTTACGTTTGTCAATCTTTCCGAGCACTTTGACCCCTCTGCCAATGTGGTCAACCAGTTCCTCGCGGCCTATCCGTCCTGGAACAGCCGCCCGGTGCTTCGGGCCTGGGACGCAACCGAGACGAGCGCGGCAAATCCTGACCGCGACATCCAGCGCGTTGTTGCCTGGGCGACTGCCAGCGCCACCACCGGGCGCTATGACATCTACGTAGGAGGCCAGGGCGGCGTCTGGATGAGCGCGGCCCCTAAAGAGTCCAGCCTGTTCAAGTACCTGTACTATGTTTCTTCGATTGATTTCACTGAATTTCATACGGATCAGGCCACGAACATGAGCAATATGTTCTCCAACTGCTCCTACTACGCAACGACGCCCCCTGTTCTGGATCTGACTCGCTTTGATACCTCAAAAGTTACCGACATGAGCTCTATGTTTTACCTGTTTGCCCATAACGCAACAACGCCGCCGGTCCTCGACCTGACGCACTTTAACACCGCCAAGGTCACCAACATGAACAACATGTTCTTCTGTTATGCCTACAGCGCGACAGGGCCCGTGCCCGTAAGCCTCGATCTGACCCACTTTAACACCGCCAAGGTCACCAACATGAACAACATGTTTAACGGCTTTGGCATGTACTCAACAACGCCGCCGGTCCTCGATCTGACCCACTTCAACACTTCTCAGGTCACCGACATGAGCGGGATGTTTCAGTACTATGGCTACTACGCGACAACGCCGCCCGTTCTCGACCTGAGCCGCTTTGACACCTCTCAGGTTACGAACATGAGCAATATGTTCGCCTACTATGCCTTTAAATCGCCGACGCCGCCGGTCCTCGACCTGACGCAGCTTGATACCGCCAAAGTCACGAACATGGCCAATATGTTTTGCTACTATTCCTACAGCTCAAAGACGCCGCCGGACCTTGATCTGACGCACTTCAACACCGCCAAAGTCACGAATATGAGCTGCCTGTTTCAGCTCTACTCCTACAGTTCCACAACGCCGCCGGTCCTCGATCTGACCCGCTTTGATACCTCGAAGGTCACAAACATGGTGGGCATGTTCCAAAGCTATGCCTACAGCTCGACGGTCCCCTTTTCGCTTGATTTGCGGTGGTTTAAAATCGGGGCTGCCACGGGCGGTACTGATGTGACGCAGATGTTTCTTTCCTGCCCGCAACTTACCGAAATCCATCTGGAGAGCGGGGTCTTCAGCGCCGCCCCCAGGACGATCACTAATTATGCCAATATGTTTTACGGGAGAAACCCGGGCCTTAACGTGTATGTTGGCACGCCAACAGACCAGAGCTGGATGCAGGCGTGCTCTCCCGCGCCGCCTGTGGTGACGGTGGCGGGGGCGCCCGCCACCGCGCAGCCCGCGCCGCTTCCGGTGGCGCCGATACCGCCGCGCGCTCCCCTCCCGATCGCCTCCGGCAAAGCTCCTGTTGTCCTTACCGACACCATCCCTGATGGCCTGAGCATTGATGAGTCCGCCATCACCGGGACACAGGACGCCGTGCCCGCTGCTGGCGCCATAACCTGGCAGCGCGACGGGCAGACGATCACCTGGAGCGTGCCTGGCGGCATGCTCCCCGTTACTGTTTCTGTAAGCGTGACGCTAGATTCCGGCCTTGCGGCAGGTACCGGCTTTGAGAACACGGCTTACGTGGGGTCGCAACCAACCAATACCACCTACCACAAGCTGAAAGCCGGGTGGAACGTCACCGAGCAGTATCTTATCTTTGGCACGGGCGTCCGGTTAGACGATGACCTGACAGCTGACGTTGCCCCCGGGGCTGCCTACTACGTGCGGGGATCGACCACCTCGCTGTCAGGCTATGCCTACGCTGGCTATCAGCGCATCGGCATAGACAGCGCCATCCAGAGCGGCCCGCCGCCTGCCCCTGCCTACGATGCAGGCAACCATAGCCCCGACTTTGCAAGCGTCAATCGCGAGACGATCATCCTGTATTACCGTAAAACTAGCGCTACGGTGACCATTCACCTTGTGGCAGAAACCGGCAAAGAGATAGCAAGCCCCCTAGTAGCAGGCGTAAATCTTAACCAGGATTACTACCTGCTGAACAGCTACTTTGCAAGCGTCACCGTGGGTGGAGAGGTCTACACCTACTACAACTACGGTGCAAACGCCGACGGCTCGGTCAAAGACCAGGGCCTGCCGGCGCCCGCGCTTGCGCCGGGCAGCGCCCCCGTCTATCCTTCCGGCGCAGCGCCAAGCTTTACGGCGGCTCAGATGACCGGGGACAAAGAAGTCGTCTTGTACTTCACGACACAAAGGGCCGTCACGGTTCACTATGTGGAGAAAGGCAACGCCTCCCGTATTCTGCGTCCCAGCGCTACTTACTTTACTGCGGCTGCGGCGACCTTTGATGCAGATACTGCGACTATCAGCTCTCTTACTGACAGCGCCACCTCAAAGACCTATGGCTATAGCTCGCTTTACTCGCTTGACGGCGGCGCCACTGTTTTGACCGGCGCTCCGGGCAAGGTAGCCGCCCCTGCTGAGCTCATCTTGTATTACGCGACGAACTATATCGTCACAGAAAAGTTTCACATGGCCTCTGGGGCTGAAGAAACTACCCCTACCGCGCTTGCTCCCGAGGTGCTTACTCCGGTAGCAGGCGGCGAGCCCTTTTATAGCTCAGGCCCGCCCGCTGTGATAGGCGGCTACCACTATGCTGGCTACAAGATCGGCAACGACTCCGATCCCTTGCGGGAGGGCTTGCCCTCAACCTCGACGCCGCTTCTCCCGGTGGTCTTTGAAGATCGGTCCATCATCTATGTCTACGAGGAGTACCACCCCACGGTCACCGGCCTGTTTGGGACCGGCGCCAGGATTGCGGCCCTTGCTCCGCTGGCCTTGGCCCTGGCCTTGGCCGCCGCTGTCGCTGTCGCATTGTCACGTCGCCCGTCCGATTAAGCACGTGAGATGACACTTTGCCAGGATAGCAGGATACTTGAAAATATGGGAGTAGAGTACTTGAAAATCAGGTAGTAGGATACTTGAAAATGTGGTAGTATAGAGCAACGCGCCTGCACCCGTACTTGTGTTGCAGACTATTTTACTTAGAGGGAGCTTGTTGTGTCACTCACACCTACTGGTTATCGTCCACGCATCATGGATAACAAACTCAAAGAAGGACTTAAAACCTTTGGCGCGATCTTGCTGGAGGGTCCCCGCTGGTGTGGCAAGACCTGGATGATGCTTAATCATGCCAATAGCGTCGCCTATCTTATGCAGACAAATACGCGGATCCTGGCAGAAAATGAGATATCGACCGCGCTGGAAGGTAAGCAGCCTCATGCAATAGACGAATGGCAGGAAGTACCAGAAGTGTGGGATGCGATACGTTTTGCCGTCGATCAAAAGCCACAACGGGGACAGTATCTTCTTACGGGATCAGTGACCCGCAAAAAGGCGAAAAAGAAGGTGCATCACAGCGGTATTGGCCGTATTGCACGAATGAAGCTGCGCACGCTCTCTCTTTATGAGTCAGGGGAGTCGACGGGCGCAATTTCGCTTGCTGAGCTTCTTGCAGGCAAAAAGTGTCAGGCGGCCCAAAGTAAGATAGCGCTCAGCGAACTCATTGAGATCACCTGTCGGGGCGGTTGGCCGATCACGCTTAGCGGAGAGGTAAAAGCCCCTCTGGAGCTCCCGTATGATTATCTTGAGGGTCTTCTGGACAGTGATTTCGAAGACTATGATATCAAGATTCGTGAGCCACAAAAATTTCGCTACTTCTTAGCGGCGCTTGCGCGCAATACTGCAGCGCCAGTAAAAAATGTAACGCTTCATGACGACGTGCAGACGGCCGCGGGTGAGTTTTCCGCAAAGACGCTTACGGCCTATCTGCAGATACTGCGTGATTTCTTCATTCTTGAGGAGCTGCCTGGCTGGGACCCTGCGATTCGCTCAAAGGCGCGCGTCCTGTCCAGTCCAAAACGATTCTTTGCTGACCCCTCGCTGGCGGTTGCCGCCTTAGGAACCAATCCAGAAAAACTCCATCAGGAGCTTCCGGTTTATGGGAGCCTGTTCGAAAATCTCTGTTTGCGCGATTTGCTTGTTTATGCAGAGGCAAGCAATGCTCGCGTGTCATACTACCGGGATAACAGCGGCCTTGAAGTTGACGCGATCGTTGAGACTCGGGAGGGTGCATGGGGCGGATTTGAGGTAAAGCTCAGTGCCCGGGGTATCGAGGCGGGCGCCCGCTCTTTGTTGCGTCTTAAAGAAAAGATCCAGCGGGCTGGAGGCTCTGCTCCAGTCTGCCTGGCTGTTTTGAGCGGTTCTGCGGTGGCGCACCAGCGAGAGGACGGCGTATGGATCATCCCGATCACCCTCCTGCGCGACTAGGAACACGCCTGACGACCTGCTTCCTGCTGACTTGAGATGGCTCAATCATAGGGAGTTTTGAGCAGTTAATGGCTGCAATCCCACTCCTATTCAGGCCTTCAGGCTGTGGCATTATGTTAAATAGAAACTATGCAAATGGTTAAGTGAATATGCTGCAAACTGTTAAGCAGAGAATCTTCCGCTCTTCTACCGGACAATCTGGGATTCAAGTAAAAACGCAAAAAATAACCGCTTCACAGGGTGCACCCTACGTAAGAAGTGCAACGTACAGTCCTACGTCAAGTTTGTATTCTTAAGATGAGACAGAGGGACGGTTCTCTTGCCTCATTTACATGAGACAAGAGAACCGTCCCTCTGTCTCATCCCGGACACAGTGCACCCGACCCCCTGTGTTAGAGGTATGTACTGGATCCTGCGACTTCGCGCAGGATGACAGGGCTGGTGACAAACACCCCTGGGGTAGTTGTCACCGGCTGGCAGCGGTGGCGCGGGGTGAAGTTTTGTGACAAAATTCACCCGCAACTACTCCCAATAAATGGCGCCGTAGGGGCGCTGGTATGTCATAATGGTGTCATAGTTGAGAGGAGTATCTTATGGCAGACAATCCTTTTGGTGATCTGGGGGCGCTCGGCGGCCTGATGAAGGGGTTTTCCGGGTTTATGCCCCAGGATGATCCACAGGTCAAGCTGATGAACGCGCAGACTCAGCTCAGTGACCTGAAAGCTCAGGAGGCGGCGGCCTATACCGAGATCGGCAAGCAGGCTTTTGCGCAGAACCCTGACGCCTATCCGGCGCAGGCCGATAAGTTGCGGCTGATCCAGGCCAATATTGCAGAGGCGCAGGCGGCGCTCAACCAGCAGACACAGGATAACAAGGCGGCTGAGGCGGCGGCCAAGGACGCCACGGCGGCGCTTACCTGCCCCAGCTGCGGACACCTCAACCCTGAGGGCGTCAAGTTTTGCCAGGAGTGCGGCGCAAAGCTGGGCCCGGGCAAACTGGTCTGCCCCGGTTGCGGCGCGGAAAACCCGCCGGGCACCCGGTTCTGTGGTGGCTGCGGGCAAAAACTGGGCGAGTAGGCGCGCACTCATGGCCACCTATAAACAGCCCTGCATGCACTGCGGCTTTTTTCTGGACACCTCGGAGCACTTCTGCCCCAAATGCGGCAGCTCAAGCCCCTTTGGCTACGCCTGCCCGCAGTGCCTGCACGCCATCCAGAAAGACTACGCGGTCTGCCCCGGGTGCGGTCGGCCGCTCTACATCACCTGCCCGCATTGCGGTGGGCGCACCTTTGTGCAGGACAGCTGCGAGGCCTGCGGCAAGACCCTGATGGTGCGCTGCGGAAACAAGCGTTGCGGCGTGGCGCAGTTTTTTGAGAACAAAAAGTGCACGGCTTGTGGCAAAAAGATAAAGGCGAAACTGGAGGAATAACGACTATGATGCAAGCATTTACCCGGAACTACGAAGACAACTCCACCGACGCGGGGTTCCAGTTCACCTTTTACTGTGATCACTGCCGCGATGGATTCAAGAGCAGCTTTATCGAGTCAAGCACCTACAAAAAGGGGAGAGGCATTCGCGGCATAGGCGAAGGCGTCAGCATGCTCGGGCGGCTCGCGGGCGGCGCGCTGGGCAATGTGGCCTGGGAGTCAGAGCGCGCGGGCGACATCTTATCGCAGAACTTCCAGGGCCAGAGCCCTGCCTGGCAAAAGGAGCATCAGGGGGCTTTCGAGGCCGCGCAAAACGAGGCCCGGCAGCACTTCCACCGCTGCAACTCCTGCTCAAGCTATGTCTGCGATTCCTGCTTTAACGAGGACGAGGGCCTGTGCGTGGGATGTGCCCCCCGTCAGGAGATCTACGTGGCTAAGGCCCGGGCCGATGCCATGAAGCGCAACATCGACACCGCCGGCCAGGACGCGACCGTCTGGCAGGGCGCCATTGAGAGCAAGACCACCATCTGCCCGAGCTGCGGCAAGCCTGCCGGCAGCGGCAAGTTCTGCAACAACTGCGGCGCGTCCATGGAGCTGAAGGTCTGCCCGCAGTGCGGCGCGAAAAACGCGCTGACCGTGCGCTTCTGCAACAACTGCGGCGCCAATCTGGCCGAGGCCGCGGCGCCGCCCGCCGCGCCCGCCGGGAAGTGCGCGGCCTGTGGGTTCGAGAACCCGCCGGGTACCAAGTTCTGCGGGAACTGCGGCGGCAAGCTGGAGTAAGCCGGCCAGGGGCCGCCGGGCGCGGCGACCTGCAAAGCGGCCAGCGTCGCGCGGGCGCGTCGCGCCTTCCGGCACGGTCCGCGGCGCTGCGGGCGCGGCGCGCCAACAAACGAAGCGAATGGAGTGATCTCTCATGGCCTTTGAGGGGAGCAAACTGGACTACGTCGCGCAGGTTGATTCGCAGAGCCTGAAAGACGAGGCCAAGCTGTCGATCTCTGAAG
>Ga0123357_10003791_pt1 | contig 17486 bp, 17 predicted proteins | sample TergutEmb28metaG_FD_89873 | JGI IMG/M metagenome (GOLD analysis project Ga0123357, IMG submission 89873) | Embiratermes neotenicus P4 segment gut microbial communities from Petit-Saut dam, French Guiana - Emb289 P4 | ecosystem: Host-associated > Arthropoda: Insects > Digestive system > Gut ... | reverse complement strand
TCCAAAATCTGAAAACGTATATATTGGATAATGCGTTCTCTTTGGTGGAGATGATTACCCGGGCTTGGCCCGGGAGCCCTTACGGGGGCTAGCCGAACACATTTCTCATGGCGGTATGAGATCGATAACGATCTCAATAGCGCCAGACGGGTATGTGGTAACCCGAACCCTGATACGCCAGGATTTGGCTATTATATCACCTCCTCCCGGGCGGACCCGGTACCCGGTTGGAAAGCGCGGTACCAGGCTTTCCGCCTCTGGGTAATTTTCTCCATGCATAATGGGTATTTATTCTCTCATAGGGGGTGTCCGAAAGTGCCGAAAGTGACCTTGGATGGTGCAATTGTAATCGGCTGATGTGCTTATCTTTTGTTCTTTTCGCATCCGGATCCGTTCAGGACATTCCAACTGCCGGCTTTATCGGAACCTATTCTCTCGATCGCTCCGCAGTCTTTCAGTCGTTTGATCTCTCTTTTTACGGTTGCTATTCCGATGCCCATTTTCTCTGCGATCTCCGCGGCGGTTATGTCGGGCATTCCTTTGATGAGCAAAAATACAGTATCATTCCGCGATTTTACAGTATCATTTACAGTATCATCATAAGGTTTTACAGTATCATTTGCGTCTTCTCCGCTGTTGGAATTAACGAGCATCTCTCTGTTTTTCAGGACGTTCTTCTCGCCCAATAACAAATTTCCAAAGAAGCGGTTCAGATACTCCGCCGTGGCGATGATCCCCTTGTTATAATCGCTGTAGTTAGCCCTGACAAGTGCATTTCTGAAATACCATGAATTCTCGGCAAAAAGATCGTTTGTTACGTTGAATCCCATTGTGTGCAGATATTTTATCAGGAAGACGGCGCTGGTCCTCGTGTTACCTTCGCAAAACGCATGGATCTGCCACACACCGGAAATGAATTTCGCTATGTGCTCGGCGATCTCTTCTTTGCTTGACCCCTTGTATTTATGATTTTTTTCCTGCGAAAAATCATAGTCCAGTGTTGCCATTATGCTGTCCGCACTTGCATAGAACACCGTTTCGCCACTGAGCACCCATTCTGCTTTTGAAATATTATAGTCTCTGATCTTGCCGGCGTGCTTGTATATCCCCTCGAACAATCGCTTGTGAATGGCCAAATACTCTGCGGGGCTGAAGGTGAATGCCTTCTCCGATAAGACCTCCGTAATGCGCGCAGATACTTTATCCGCTTCCTCTGTGCGGTCGTTATCTTTTCCGACCGGCTTTGCCTTGTAATACTCATTCAGCCGCTCTTTGACCTCTTTTATAGTTATATCGCCCTCAATGTTCCTTTTTGCCGTTTCGATGAGATAATCCGACGGCGTCAGACCATCGGTCTGCTGAAGACCCACTGCTATGCCCCAAATCTCACTTTTTTCCTTTTTTTCCGGTTCGCCGAGGCGTTTGTATTCTTCAAAATCTCCCATCTGTTCTCCTCTTTTTTATCAGCCGTCTGTTTTATCGCTCTGTCCTCTGTGGATATGAATATTGCCTATTAAGAGTTCTCTCCGGCTCTTGGCAACACGCAGTTCTATGATTCCGAAAGATGGGTGCTGATGAAAAACGTCGGCCAACCTCACCGTAAAGATCACATTTTCCATTGTGCACGTAACGCCTTTGAACAAACTCTTCGGACCTCTCTGACCCATCCTGTCACCCTGTGGGAAGGCATACAGCGTAAAAAGAGAGAAAATGATCACTTCTTCTTGTGCCTTATCTTGACGGCGATCCCTCTCTTGAGGTCCACCATCTCTTTACCTGACATCATCGCGACGCCCACAGCTACGACCTTTCCGTTCAGCGTGACGATCGCCTCGTCGCCCGGCCTTATCCCAGGATCCGCATTCATGACGCCTACGGCGAAGAGGTTTCCCTTCATCTCAAATTCCGTCATCTCCACGGTGTTCTTTCCGATGCCGGCGATGATCTCCGCGCCTTCTATTGTTAAGGATATCATTCCTCTTTCCGGCGTGAGCATCCCCAGTTGAATCTTGTCCCTGCTGTTAGGATCGTCCCTCATCATCTTCCAATAGGGGAACTTACCTATCACATAACTGCCGTTATCCATCAGTGCATCGGCCACTTCCCACCCGAACTGGAAACCGAGTATCGATCTTACCGACTCTATCCTTTCTTCAGAGTAGTCCATTTTTTCCATCCCCTTTGCGGCCCTTCTGAGCGCCTCTTCCAGATTCCTCAGGGATGCCGGGGTTGTCGGATCCCCGATAACGGTTTCCTCCATCTCCGCCATCCCTCTGACCAATTCCGCGCTTTCGCCGAGATGACATATAACTTTATCATAGCCTTGCGAAAGAAGATCCGATACCATCGACCTTATCATCTCTTTCTCCTGGCATTTCCATTCCCCGGTGACCGGTATGTCGTACGAATTGGCCGGATAGAAGATGTCCAATTCCCTCGGCACTATCCCCAGAGGTGATGTGACTATGACCTCATGCACGAGCGTGTCGTGCTGGGCGGTGTGTATCGCGGACGCGAACGCTTTGTGCGTCTTTGATATATGATAGGGTTTCTTTGCCGAACACGGAAGCAGAAGCAGAATGCGCTTGTGCTCAGGCTTTTTGTATCTTTCGGATATCTTTTCGCGGTATATCTTCAGGTCGGGCCTTCTGAGGGACTGCGTCGTGTTGCACGCGAATCTTGTTCCTACTGTGGAGCAGCATTCTTCTTGGTATCTGTAGCCCGCATCGTCGAATATCCTCAGGGTGGCGACGGATGACGGCGACGAGGATGCTCTCTGATCGACCAGTTCTCTCAGCCTTTCGGCTTCCGTAAAGACTGCGATGGTAGCGCACTCTCTCTTAAGATCGCTTATGTTCTCTGCCGAAACATCCCCTTCGGCGCATATCTCGCCCTCCGGGATCAGCCGCATCTTATTGAGGCCGGCCGATCTTGCCAAAGAGTCATCGAAGACATCCACGCCCATGTACGCCAGCAAAGCGATGGTGGATGGTTCGGCTATGCCGAACATGCATAGGAGTCTGTTGTACCCTATCTTCTCACGTATCCTTATCACGGAATCGACGAGTTTTCTGGCATCTTTCCTGAGTTCGAATGCGTTGGGAACGACGACCACATCCGCGTCGCCGGGGATCTCATGCTCTCCCGTGAAGGGAAGCCTTATGACGCAAACCCCGTCTTTGCAAAAAGGCAGAGCATCTTCTCTTGACGATGCGGATGTCATGAGTTTTTGGTCAATAGGGATATCTGACCCAAAGAAGTGGAGCGTTCTTCCTTCGGATCCCATCGAAATATGAATGATGTCATCAGAACCGCTCACGACGAACGGCGTCCTTATTGAACGGTCCCCTCTGGAGTACTCGCATGTCCTTCCCCTCTGAGACCTTCCGACAACATTCAGCATGACCACGCGAATCATCAGGCGTTAATTAATATTCCCCAGCCCCCTATGAGAAAAAAGTTATATCGTGAGGTTCGGATAAGGAGCCATGGACTTCTATGACAAGGACCTTGTTTCCATACGCGACCTCGACAGGGAGCAGATAAATTATCTGCTCGATCTCTCTGAAAAGATGATACCTTACGCCAGAGGCGAGAAGGTAAAAAAGATGTTGGACGGCAAGGTTCTCGGCAACCTGTTCTTTGAACCCTCGACCAGAACTAAACTGTCATTCGAGAGTGCAGCCGGAAGATTGGGCTGCACTGTCATAGATGTTTCCGAGATGTCGATGACCTCCATGTCCAAAGGAGAGACGCTTGCGGACACTATCAAAATGGTTGACGGTTATTGTGACGTTATTGTTCTGAGGCACCCGCACGAAGGTGCCGCCAGACTTGCGGCCAAATTCTCCGAGAATCCTGTGATCAACGCCGGGGATGGCGCGGGTTCCCATCCCACGCAGACTCTGCTCGATCTTTTCACAATGAGATCTGCCAAAGGGTCGCTTGACGGCCTGAACATAGTTCTAGTGGGGGATCTGAAATACGGCCGTACCGTCCACTCACTGGCCGAAGCGTTGACCATGTTCGGTGCGAAACTCACGCTTGTAGCGCCGGAATCCCTTCAGATGCCAAAGGACATCTACTCACACATCGTAGAGAAAGGATGCAAGCCAGTGAAGACCCCCATCCTGGAGGATGTTATCGGGCAGGCAGATGTGCTTTATGTCACAAGGATCCAGAAAGAAAGGTTCCCTGACCCCGCAGAGTATCAGAAAGTGGCCGGGATGTACAGGATCGGAAATGCTGTGCTCCGCGAGGCCAAGAGCGATATGATAGTCATGCACCCGCTGCCGAGGGTGGACGAGATTCTGCCTGAAGTGGATTCTACGCCGCACGCCAAATATTTCGAGCAGGCGTTCAACGGGGTGCCTGTAAGAATGGCGCTCCTCTGCGCGATCCTCGGAGGCGATATCAATGGATAACCAGATAGCTGAAACAAAGATACCTCCGATCAGGAACGGCACTGTCATCGACCACATAGCGAGCGGACAATCGCTCAATGTCCTGAAGATACTGAGAGTGAACGAACATAACATCGACTCGGTGATAAGCATAGGCATGCATGTTCCATCATCCAAGACCAACGGATGGAAAGACGTTATAAAGGTCGAGGACAGGGAGCTTGACCATACGACCGTCGGAAAGATCGCCCTTATCGCCCCGGATGCGACGATATCGATAATCAGGGACTATTACGTTGCGGAGAAGTTCAGAGTAAAGCTTGACGACCACATAGTAGGTCTTGCAAAATGCAGCAATCCGAACTGCATCACCAACAGAGGAGAGCCTGTCGTTCCGGAATTCGATGTGGAAGATCGCAATCCCCCTAAACTCAGATGCGGGTACTGCGACAGGATACTGACAGATATATCCGATAACCTTCTGTGAAATGAAGATCATTATCGTGACCGGGATGCCGGGCGCCGGCAAAGAGGAGTTCCTCTCTATCGCAGGTTCCATGGGCATTCCTTCGGCGCGTATGGGGGATGCGGTCAGAGAATCATATTCCAATTCTCCCGATCGAGAGAACGGGCTGAACGTGGGAGAGTTCGCGAATGCGGAAAGAAAGAGGTTCGGAAAGAACATTTGGGCCAAACGCACCATTGAAAAAATGAGCGGCGGACTGTTCCTGATCGACGGCTGCAGAAGCATGGATGAGGTACGATCTTTCAGAGAACTCAGCGACGATGTTCTGGTGATCGGCATACATTCTCCTCCCAAACAGAGGTATGAAAGGCTTGTGAGAAGAGGAAGGAATGATGCTCCGAAAGATACGGCCGAATTCAACGAAAGGGACTCCAGAGAGATCTCTTGGGGATTGGCCGAGGTCATTGCACTATCAGATGTCATGATCGTGAATGATTCAAGCCTTGACAGATTCCATTCTGCCGCAGAGAATGTCCTGAAGGGATTGAAATGAGATTCACCACCGTCCGCCTATGCGGCGGGGAAGCGCTGATGGCGGTGTCGGCGGATGATCTCAACCTCAATATGGAAGAGGCCTCCGGCCGCCTTGAGAGGATGGGATTCCATGTCAAACAGAAGGACGAGATGATGATCATCGTGGACTGGAACGGCATGGAGACCACAATATATCCTCAGGGAAAGGTCATGTTCTTTCCGCTAAAAGACCGCTCTTTGTGCATAAAATACGCCACAGAGCTACTTGAAGGACTCACATAAGCGGGAACCTCACATTTATATCCTGCTTGTCCATTATACTTATATGGAATTACTGACCCAGATAGTGATATCTGGTATCTTATCTGTCGCCCTCTCGGTGATAGCTTACAAGCTGCGCATGCTCACTTTCACGGGGGCCTTGGCATCGCTGGTGGTCGGCTACACCGTCGGCGTGTTCGGCTCCGTCGAGTGGCTGATACTTCTCGTAATATTCACTTCCGCAGGTCTTATTGCGACAAAAATGGACCTTAGCGAGAAGAGCAAGTACGGCCTCCAGGAGGGTAATTCCGGAGAAAGGACACACAAGAATGTCCTAGGCGTAGGCATACCGGCATGCGTATTCGCACTTCTTTATGGGGTATTCCATACACAGCTCACCGGGCAATACGATTTCGCGCTTACCGTCGCATTCATAACAACTCTGACCGTTGCGGCGGCAGACACGGTGGCAAGCGAGATCGGGGTAAGGGACAAGAGGGTTTGGCTGATAACTACTTTTGAAAGGGTCAGACGCGGGACCAACGGCGGCGTGTCCGTAATCGGAACGCTGTCTTCAACGGTTGCGGCGATATTCACAGGTCTCATTGGCTGGCTGCTTATATTTGACGGAATTAGCGCTTATGTCTTGGTCCCTATAACCATGGGCGTAGTGGGAAATTTTATTGACAGCATCCTAGGCGCCACTCTTGAGAACAAAGGAGAGATTTCAAAGTACGCCAATAACTGCGTTAGCGCATTCCTGAGCGCAATACTTGGAATGGGCATAGTTTTGTTCATCTGATGCTTAAACAAAACATATTTGGTTGTTTAAAAATCAAAAGAGGGGGTTGCCCCTCGTTTTTTAAAGGTCACAGAGTTTCAGGAGTGCTTTCCACTTCCTGTCCACTTCGGTCTGCATGCTCTTGACAACAGGGGCCCACTTCTCATCCCTGAGGTGGCTGAATCTGCCTTGAGAGCTGATCCAGTCCGTAATGGGCTTCTTCTCCGCCTTGCCGTCCGCTATCCTCTGGCTTTCCGATGAGAGCCTATAGTCGGTACCGTTCTCGACCTCGAACAAAGGCCAGACGCAGGTCTCTACGGCAAGCCTTGATATGTTGATGGTCTCGTCGGATGAGAATCTCCAACCCCTGGGGCACGGCGCTATGGCATTGATGAATGATGGCCCGTTGATCTCAAATGCCTTCTGCGACTTTTGAACCATATCCTTCCATGCGTGAGGTGCTGTCTGAGCCACATACGGTATCCCGTGAGCTGCCATGATCATGGTCATGTCCTTGGGGAATTCCTTTTTTCCTGACAAGACCTCGCCTGCCCAGGATGTTGTGGTCGAAGCTCCCATTCCTGTCGCGCTCGATCTCTGAATGCCTGTGTTCATGTATGCTTCGTTGTTGAGGCACACGTATACCATTTCGTGGCCTCTCTCCGCCGCACCCGAAAGTGCCTGAAGTCCGATATCGTAAGTTCCGCCGTCTCCCGCGAAAGTGACGAACTTCACATCTTCTTTGATCTTGCCCTGTTTCTTGAGGGACTTGTACGCAGTTTCAACTCCCGCGCATGTCGCCGCACCGTTGCCGAATGCGGTGTGTATGTACGGGACCTTCCACGAAGTGAAAGGGAATATTGTTGTTGACACTTCGAAACATCCTGTGGCGCATGCCACAACGACGTCCTTTTCGGTACCCATAAGGACCTGCCTCGCGATTATCGATTCTGGACATCCGGCGCACAGCCTGTGGCCGCTTGCCAGCCTGACCGGTATCTCGCTCAGGTCTTTCAGCGCTAATGAACTCATTCTTTCACCCCCAGATAGTTGACCCTCTTTCCCTTTCCCGCCTCTACGTCTTTGAAGATGGAGATGAAGTCCGATACCATCGTATCCGCTCCTCCGAGGCCGTAGATGTAATTGTACATCTTCGGCATCCTCTCATCCTCAAGCGCCGCTGCCACGACCTCCGGGAACATTGGGCCGTATGCTCCTACGCTAAGGTGCTTGTCCATGACAATAACGGCCTTCTTTCCCTTCATGAGCTTTGCCAGCTCTTCGACCGGCCACGGTCTGAAGATACGAGGCATTGCGACCCCGACCTTCTTTCCCTCTTTGCGCATCTGGTCGATGGCTTCCTTCATTGTGCCGAATGCGGATCCCAGAACGATCGCGATGCATTCCGCGTCTTCGCATCTGTACTGTTCGACTATGTTATATTTCCTGCCGGATATCTTCTCGAACTCGCCGAACACGTCCTTTGCTATCTTCGGCACTTTGTTCATGGCCAGGACCATCTGATACTTGTGCGGGAAGTAGAACAACGGCCCGTCCATCAGGTTGTGCGATATGGGGTGCTTCACATCGAGAAGCGGATACAGAGGCTTGAACTCGCCTACGAATTTTTTGACAACGTCTTCTTCCAGCGCGGTTATCCTCTCTATCGCGTGAGTAAGTATGAATCCGTCGAGGTTGACGAGCACCGGCAGCTGAACATCGTGGTGCTCAGCGATCCTCGGGGCGATTATCGACATATCGTAAGCCTCCTGAACATTCTCTGCGAATATGGATATCCATCCGCAGTCCCTTGCCGACATCACATCACCGTGGTCGTTGTGGATATCGATGGGACCGCTGACGGCTCTGTTGGCGACAGCCATCATGAGCGGGACCCTCATCGATGCCGCTATAGGCAGCATTTCCCACATGTACGCAAGTCCTTGGGATGCGGTTGCCGTGAATGTCCTCGCACCTGCGGATGAGGACGTCACACATAACGTAAGCGCGCTGTGCTCTGATTCCACACAAACGAACTCCGTTGATACCTCTCCGTCCGCAACGTATTCTGCGAATCTCTCGACTATTATGGTCTGTGGGGTGATCGGGTATGCCGCGCACACATCGGGGTCTATCTGTTTCCATGCCAGAGCAACCGCGGAGTCTCCGTTAATTGCGATATCTTTACCCATTCTTACTCCCCCTTCATCGTTATTGCATTCTTGGGGCATACTTTTGCGCAGATGCCGCAACCTTTGCAGTGCGACAGCTTGGCCCCTTTGATCTTGCCATTCTCCACAATGATGCTGCTGTCCGGGCAGTATACCCAACAAGCAAGACAGTCTATGCACTTACTTTTGTCAAGAATGGGCACCATGCTCCTCCAGTCGCCTGTGTGGAAGCTCTCGGAACTCCCGGGCTCGATAACGCGGTCTCCGATGATCATGCTTTTGTGATCAGCTATATTGACCATTACTTCACCTCCTCGTATGCCCTCTTAAGGGCTGCCAAGTTCTGCAATATTGCTTTTTCTTTAAGCTTACCCTTGAATTTTGTTTTCATTTGTTCCTCTATTTCCTGATATGAGATTATCGGCCTTGCCTTGACCAACGCCCCGAGCATCGAGGTGTTGACCATGGGGCGGCCTATCTCTTCCATTGATATCTTCGTTGCATCCACTGCGCGGCATTCAGCATCCGTGCCTATGGCCTTCTGAAGCTCGGATGATGTGCCGGGATAGTTAGCTATGATGACTCCGTCTTTCTTGAGGCCTTTGCCGACATCGACCTTGCCGATCAGTGTGGGATCGATAACTACGACGATGTCCGGCTCATAGACCTGTGTGTGGACTCTTATCGGGCCTTCCGATATCCTCGCAAATGCTCTTATCGGGGCCCCCATCCTCTCCGGTCCGAATTCCGGGAAGGCTTTGACATACCTCCCCGCATGGATGGTCGCCTCTGCAAGGATCTCATTTGCGGTGACGACACCTTGGCCACCTCTTCCATGCCAACATATTTCTGTATCCATATTGAATCAACAAAGGTACCAAATACGCATATCTAATTTAAACTCTTCCTTAAAAAGTTTCATTTATTGCTATAAATCATAGTTTGTTTCCATTTTCATACGAAAAATGTAGAATTAGTTTCGAATTTCGAATTAATTCTCATGAAGGGCGCTTAGATTGGCAATCGGCACCCCTGCCAGTCCCCCAATGGCGCGCTCCGATACGGAACATAGTAAAAAAGCGTATTTTCGGCATTCCGCTGTGAAATCTCAGTTTTTCCGGCATCTTCTGTCCGGTCATGCCGCTGGCGACCTGAAAAAGCATATTATAATTAAAACGATACAGATGCTAGCGGTGATAGGGCAGCAGTCCTGCGCTGAAAAACTTCTTCCAAGAGTGTATTGCCATGGACAAGAAGATAGTAGATGTAAACGAGCTGCGCGTTGATGACATACCTTATGTTGGCGGTAAAGGAGCCAACCTCGGCGAGCTCACATCGGCCGGTTTCCCGGTCCCGGGGGCATTTGTCCTTACGACCGTTGCCTATGATCATTTCTTAGGAAAAAGCAAGATCTTAGATAACGTTGAGAAAGAATTGAAAACCATTGACAAGTCCTCAGATCAAAGCCTTGCAGACGCTTCCAAACGCATAAGGGCTCTGTTCGAGGCGTACGAGATACCGGATGACCTGAAAAAAGAGATCATCTCCAGTTACAGGATCCTTGTTCCAAAGGGAACTGCCGGTTTCGTTGCGGTGAGGTCGAGCGCGACAGCAGAGGACCTCCCGGACGCAAGTTTCGCCGGGCAGCAGGAGACATTCCTGAATGTGAAGGATGAGAAGGACCTCTTAGAGAAAGTAAGGAGATGCTGGTCCTCCCTTTTTACGGCCAGAGCCATATCTTACAGGGAAAAACAGGGTTTCGCCCACGACAGCGTGAAACTTGCCGTCGTGGTGCAAAAGATGGTCAACTCTGAGATATCCGGCATAATGTTCACGGTGGACCCGCACAGCGGGGCCAAGAACATCATCATTGAAGCGGGATACGGCCTCGGAGAGGCCATAGTCGGAGGAGAAGTGACCCCCGATACATACGACGTCGACAAGTCAAAGATGACGATAACTAAAAAGAGGATATCCACTCAGAAATGGAAATATGTCCGCGGAGTGGACGGGGGATGCCTGAAAGAAGATATTCCCAACGGCGAGGAAAAGAAACAGAAGGTCGAGGACCGCCGCATTCTGGAGATCGCCGAGATAGGCCGCCAAGTAGAGATACACTATCAGAGGCCTATGGACATGGAATGGTGCATTGAAGGCGGCAAAGTGTACCTTGTACAGGCAAGACCCATTACCGCAGTTGGAAATTCCAGCGCGAATGTAAAAAGCAACGCCAGCGGAGAGGATCTGCTTCTGACAGGACTTGGGGCTAGTCCCGGTTTCGCAACAGGCACAGTAAGAATATATGAGCCCTCTATGAGCCTCGATGTCGTCAAGGACGGGGATGTGCTTGTAACAAAAATGACAATGCCGGACATGGTCCCTGCCATGAGCAGGTCGGTAGCCATCGTTACAGACGAGGGCGGAATGACATGCCACGCCGCGATAATCTCAAGAGAACTGGGGACGCCTTGTGTCGTCGGAACCGGAAGTGCGACCTCCACCCTCAAGAATGATGATATTGTTACGGTGGACGGAACAACCGGTACTGTCTATAAAGGAGAAATAAAAAAGAAGCAGGAGATAGGCGGCCACGCGGCAGATGTCGTCTCTGCGGAATTCGTTCCTATTACCGGCACCAAGGTCATGGTCAATATGAGCATGCCCACAAAAGCTGATGAAGTTGCCAGACTCCCGTGCGACGGCGTCGGCCTCATGAGAAGCGAATTCCTTTTCACAAATTACATCGGAGAGCACCCTTGCGCGGTCATTGACGATGGAAGATCGGAAGAATTGATAGAAAAACTCGCAGACGGCATGTCGAAGGTCGCAAGGGCATTCTATCCGAGGCCTGTGATCCTCAGAACATCTGATTTCAAAACGAATGAGTACCGCGACATGAAGGGCGGCGTCGATTACGAACCCAACGAAGAGAACCCAATGATAGGATGGAGGGGATGCTCGAGATACATCTCCGGCAACTACAGAGATGCCTTCATGTGCGAGCTCAGGGCCATAAAGAAGGTCCGCGACGAACTCGGGCTGAAGAACCTCTTCGTCATGCTACCGTTCGTCAGGACGATATTCGAGGTAGAGGACATCATAAGCATGATGACAAGCGTCGGGCTGAAAAGAGGGCCAGACTTCAAGCTCTATTTCATGGCAGAGATACCTGTCAACATATTCATGGCGGAAGAGTTCTGCAAATACTGCGATGCGTTCTCGATCGGCTCCAACGACCTCACCCAGCTTGTTATGGGATGCGACCGCGACTCGGATATCCTCGGACGCATGGGTTACTTTGACGAAAGGAATCCTGGTGTGAAAGCAGCGATCTCTCAGCTCATTAAAGTGGCGCACAAGAACGGAAAGACCGTAGGTATATGCGGGCAGGGCCCTTCGGTGTATCCTGAGTTCGCGGAGTTCCTTGTTGAGGAAGGCATAGATTCAATATCGCTCAACCCGGATACGTTCGTGAAGACGAAGAGGAACATCGCATCGGCGGAACAGAGAGTGCTGCTCAAAAACCTGAGGGAGCTCAGAAGCGGACAGTGATCAGCGGTCCATGCCCTGAGCATCGTCGATGAGTCTCTCATTGAGACCGTCGGCCTGCTCTTGGGGAAGCAACATGGTCGTTACTTCCATGAATGGGTGCTTAGCACCCTCTATTATTTTTACATCATCAAGCGTTCTCAGGCCCCATTTCTCCGCGGTCTTCTCCAACCCGAGTTTTACATTGAGATCGTTCGGTTCGAGCACTATTGAGTTGAATGTGTCCAACCCCATTCTTTTGGCCGCCATTATCCTGTGATGACCGTCAACGACAAGGTATCCGTTCCTTCTTTTCACCAGAACCAGAGGTTCGTTCAGCCCTCTCTTTATCTCGAACTGGCGGCCTATCAGCTCGTCCATATAGACCTCTTTTTGAGTCGGTATGAGCTCGCCGACTGGGACCTCTTGGTTCGATATTTTAAACCTTATTCCGTTCTGCTGCTCCAGAACATTCTTCACAGACATCACTTTGGCCGGCCTTGATCTGTCTATCTGCGACCTTACCACGTCGATGTTGGAGATTATACCTACTATCTTCTTCTCTTCATCCACGACCGGCAGGTTCCTGAGCCCATATCTGAAAAGCACCCTTGTCGCATCATCTATGGACATCGACGGTATCGCGCACAGAGTACCCTGCCTCATGACCTCTCTCATCTTCGCGTCCGGTCTGTCAATGACCTTAAGCAACTCCTTCGCGGTGATGAATCCAAGCAGGTATCCGTTCTCCACTATCGGGAACCCATGGAAGTTTGAACTGATTATCTTTTCTTTGACCTGCATGACCGTCATGTCCGGAGTTACCGATTGGACCTTCCTTATCATGTAGTCTGCGACTGTCGGAGTTGCCATATTATCTATACCTTATCTCAAAGGAGTATGAAAAACCCTAGCATATCTATTTTTAAGTATACCGATGTTAACAAAACAAACGTTTACCTGGGGACCTGCCGTACGGTCCTGTTGCATAAACTGACATTTTTCAATAAAACAAACGCATATATCGTGTAATGCGTTCTCTTTGGTGGAGATGATTACTCGGGCTTGGCCCGGGAGCCCTTACGGGGGCTAGCCGAACACATTTCTCATGGCGGTATGAGATCGATAACGATCTCAATAGCGCCAGACGGGTATGTGATAACCCGAACCCTGATCTTCCAGGATTTGGCTATTATATCACCTCCTCCCGCGGACCCGGTACCCTGGTTGGAAAGCACGGTACCAGGCTCTCCGCCTCTGGGTAATTTTACCGTGCGTCAAGGAGTATTTATTCTCTCAGAGGGTGTCTGAAAGTGCCGAAAGTACATTGCAGAAATACAATTTGCTAATTAGTGGGGTACCTTTGAAATCAACAACAAAGACAAAGCTATATTTGAGTCTGGCTGAACGTGGAAACCTCGTCTGACCACATGTCGGAATATATTAAATATGAAATGCATGTTACTAAGTATCACTAATTTCATTATTCGTAGCAAGGGGAAGAAGAATGAATGTTAAATTGGTCTCATTGATCTCGCTGATGATCATCTTCATGGGAATATCCGCCGCAATACTGGGCGGAGTAGTCTCCGACGGAGCGGGGGCAACGATCATTACCGACGGGGCCGGAAGAACATTCGAATATACCGAGCCCACCGAACACATCGTTACAATGGGATATGCTTCGACCCTTACTGCCGCTATGACCGGCGGTATCGACAAGATAATCGCCGTGGATACGTATTCAACATACGATTACACGAAGGATGACCGCTTGGAGGCCCTTGATGCCATGAACATGGGCAGCATATATGGCGCATCGAACAACGACTTTATCGTGTCCCAATTCGTCCAGTGGGTCCAAGATGGCAAAATGAGCCTTCACGATACGATCATACTCACCTCGTATTCCAATGCATATGTATTGCGCGACAAGCTAAACTCCGTTGGTTTTGACCATGTGCTGTTATTCTTCGTGCCGCCTCAGGACGGAAGCGTTCTCAAAGTGACCTATGACCAAGTGGTGGAGTTTGTGAATGATATTTCTATCATCATCACTGGTGGGAAGTCGGATATCGCCGATAACATGAGATTGGTGGAGAACAATATCAAAGAGGGATTGAACGGTGTCAGCGATAAGGCGCTCGGCTTAGGCCTGTGGTATTATTCAACTTCCGGATTTTCCGTATGCAATACGGGTTCCATTACCGCTTCGCTGATCGAAACTGCAGGCGGCGTAAATGTAGCATACAATGACTCGACCTCTTCAACAACATACGGCGACACCAGCACGATAATACAGTTGGTCGAGTCAAACCCGAACGTGGTGATATTCCTGCCCGAAAGTTATACCCGCAACAACTCCGTAAGCGATTTCAGGAACAACATACTCGGAGGCGATACCAGTGTGACCATCGTGCCAATGGATGCGAACTGGAACAATTACGACCCTGATGCCGCGGACGGGCTGTGGGCCTTCGCATGCGCAATGTACCCCAATGTATTCAGCGGTCCGGCGCCGCATGTGAATGATGGAGCTTCCGGCTCCGATGTGCTGATGTATGCGGTTGCCGGGATCTTTATTGCACTTATTATGCTGGCCTCAGGATACTTCGTGATGAGAGGTCCGTAAACCAATTAATACAAAGGGGTATGTCCCCTTTGTTCTGTTCAGAAGGTAGATCATGATGAATAACACAGGCAGAAAAAAGAAAGGGTTGCTTCTGACCATAGTTCTGCTTGCTGCGATTATGATCATCTCCATTCTGCTGGATCTCTCATGGGCCTCAAACCCGCTTTCGCTGAAAGAGGTATTGGATGCACTCATCGGCCAAGGCACTTGGGCGAATAATATCATCGTTAACACCATCAACGCGCCAAGAGTTGTCTTCGGCGTCTTCGTGGGTGCAGCGCTTGGGGTCACGGGGGGCGTTATGCAGGCTGTTTTCAGAAATCCTCTTGCATCCCCCTATCTTCTTGGATTATCATCCGGAGCTTCGCTTGGAGCGGCCATCGCGATAGTGTTCTCGATACCTCTCATACCGCTCGCGATAGCGCAGCCCGTTCTGGCATTCGTCTTCTGCCTGGGAACAATGTTCCTTGTGTATATGCTGTCGAGGGTGGGCGGCAACGTCAGGACCGAGACCCTTATCCTCGCGGGGGTCGCGATCTCGTCCTTGATCTCGGCGGCCGTGTCGTTCCTCACCTACATCGCGCCGAGCGAAAGGATGGGGGACATCGTCTTCTGGACCATGGGCAGCCTGTCAAAGGTCAATTGGGAGGAGATGGCATTCGCAATACCCATCATCACAGTCGGAATAATCCTTATGCTGGCACAATCAAAGAACCTGAACGCGATGATGCTCGGCGATTCCCATGCGATGGACCTCGGAGTGGATGTCAGGAAGGTTCGGTTGTTCCTTCTTATCATATCTTCGATCGTAGTGGCGGCGGCGGTCGCATTCGTCGGAGCTATAGGTTTCATTGGATTGGTCATACCTCACATATTCAGGCTGCTTCTCGGACCCGATAACCGTATCATTCTGCCTTTGAGCACGTTCGGAGGCGCCGCATTCATATTGCTGTGCGACTACGTGGCACACGTTGTGGCACCCTTATATGGCGTGATGCCGATAGGCGTTGTAACAGCGTTCGTGGGTGCCCCGTTCTTCATATATCTGCTTTCCAGAAAAAGAAGCGAGGTGGGATGGTGAGCATCCTGAACGTCGAATCCTTATCATACAATTATGACGATAAGGTCGTTCTGGACCAGATAACGATGAGTATCAGCGGGGGGGAGATCCTCGGCATACTCGGACCAAACGGTTGCGGGAAGACCACTCTTCTTAAGAATCTTAACAAGAACCTGAGACCTCACGGCGGATGCATTCTGATAGAAGGAACGGACATGGACTGCATCTCAAAAAAAGAGATAGCTCAGAAAATAGCCGTTGTGCCTCAGTCTAACGAGATCAGGTTCGCCTTCACCGTGAGGGAGATCGTTGCTATGGGGAGGATGCCATTCCAAGAGTCCCTCAGAGGTGAGACCTCTGCGGATCTGAAGATAGTGGACAAAGCAATGGAACAGACCGGCCTGACCGAGTTCGCGGACAGATTCATAAATACCCTCAGCGGTGGGGAGCGGCAGCGCGCGATAATAGCCAGAGCCATAACCCAGACCCCGGAGATAATTCTCATGGACGAACCCACTCTGCATTTGGACATCAATATGCAGTTCGAGGTCTTGGACCTCATTCAAAAACTTTCAAAGGAGAACGACCTTGCTGTCGTAATCGTATCCCACGACCTCCCGATGGTGACGAGATACTGCGATAGAATAATACTCATTCATGGTCACAAGGTCTTTGCGATGGGGACAGCCGAAGAGGTCCTTACCAAAGAGAACATTAGAACCGTTTTCAACATCGATGCGGAATTGGAGAAGGATTCCCGCACAGGAAAGAACACCGTCCGTCTTTTCGGATCGTGCAAATAACAACAAAGTGTTCCGGCCGGCGATGATTATTTTGCATGGTAATCTCATAGGGCCTAATGTGGAGCAGAAAGAATGAAAGTGGTCGGATTTGTTGCAAGCCCTCGGATAGATGGCAACACTGCGTGGGTAGTAGATAAAATACTTGAGGGCGCGAAAGAACATGGCGCTGAGACTGAGGTTTGGTGTTCTGGCAATATTAACCTAGGTCCATGCAAGGGGTGTTTAAGCTGCGTAAAAACAGGCAGGTGCATTATCAACGATGATATGCAGAAGATTTATGGCGCACTTAAACAGGCCGACGCTCTTGTTCTCGGCTCACCGATTTATATGGGGCAGATGAGCGCTCAGGCGAAAATGTTCACCGACAGATTGTTTGCACAGATCTCTCCTCGGTTCTCTCCGAAGTTCAAAGAGGAAAATGCAGGGAAGAAACTGGTTCTTGCATTTACTCAGGGTAATCCGGATCCAAACATGTTCCAGACATATTTTGATTATACCAAAAGAATGTTCGAGCTGCTGGAATTTGATGTCAAAACGGTACAGGTCATTGAGGGTACGAGGAACAGGCCGGCATGTGAGAGGGCCGACTTGCCTGCCCTCTTAAAGAGCGTCGGCTCATCATTGGTTGTTCCGAATGAATAAAACCTTAAAGGCAGGATGCGCTCATTTGTTAGTATATGAGCGGTACATCCAGAGTATAGCATATCTGTATGCATCGCTGTGATGTTTTATCAAGAGACTTCGTGAACGCCAAACTCAGTGAAGATGTCCGGAGATATTAAACCTGCCAAGTAGAGGGGCATGGGTATCTGAAGGCCGATGCCGTGATGGGGACGGCTGATATTGT
>Ga0123357_10003790_pt1 | contig 17490 bp, 9 predicted proteins | sample TergutEmb28metaG_FD_89873 | JGI IMG/M metagenome (GOLD analysis project Ga0123357, IMG submission 89873) | Embiratermes neotenicus P4 segment gut microbial communities from Petit-Saut dam, French Guiana - Emb289 P4 | ecosystem: Host-associated > Arthropoda: Insects > Digestive system > Gut ... | reverse complement strand
TGTGATAACCCTGTGCTAAAAAAACACATTATTGTCGCTGTTAAACACGTGCAACTACCGTGGCAATTCTATGTCTTGTATGAATCAGGCAAAAAAAAAAAATAAATAAAATATGCTGAAACTTGTGGTTCCCAAGAGAGAGGGAGCATACAGAAAAGGGTGTTGCACTGTTGAACGGTGTTTAAAACTTTCATCATTTAGACGGCTAAAATAGCAATTAATCAATCAGTGCCATATAAGTGATCAAAATAAACACCTTCCATCAGCTTTCACTCATTGTATCGACCAGACATGTTGCTAACCTGTTGGTTCGTTGTCAACAGTTCCGCATTTCAGAGACTACTGAGGAATTACAGATTTCGGTTGATATACGATAACTGGTATAATTTAGACCAACAAATTCCAACTTAAATCTAGCGTGCATAGCATAACACAAATTAATAACTTTGTATTTTAATATTCCGCGTGGCTTCGTGACAGTTGCACATCTACTGTGTACACACACACACACACACACACACACACACACACACACACACACACACACACCAAATTCAGCCTTTTGTCACAACATACGCGTGTCGACTCATACAGTCATCATCAGTGTGTCGTTATGAATGACAGAGCAATTCCTGTCAATATTATAAACAGTAAAATTCAAATTTAAATTTATTCAGTCATTAAATAAGTAGCCTATGTAATATTGAATGAGTTTCATACTTTATAAGTTTGCCAACTGGATCTAGTAGTTTTGTCTTTTTACCATGTTCTTCTTACTTTACAAGTGTCAACAAGGAAACGGAAGAAAAAAGCACGTAGAATATGATTTACAAGATAAACAGGATAACTAACTACTGGATCCCAGCAGGCAAACTCACAAAAGTTTTAATTTCGTTTAATATTCCTACCTACCGCTGATGAAATAATTTTTAATTTATAAATATTCTGATATTGGCAGGGAATTCCTGTAATTATTACATGACAACTCTGACGATGGTTCTATACAACCGAAACGCGTATCACCCTATATGATAATTGTGTTGTGTTGTGTAGGTGTTATGTGTGTATATGTACGTATATAACTATTACATTAAAATCCTCAGTCATGGTCTGAAAATGGAACTCTTCAGAATCGAACAACTGGTTCTAAAGTTACGGAACTATTTGACGGTAGGTTACGATCAGCAAGTCCACAACACAACAGCGGTGTACAAATTAGTTTTCCTGCAGGTAGATCCAGCGGCACTGAAGAAATACAACTGTAACAACGGTTCGGAGTGTGGATCCTTAACAGGATTGTTCAACTGCTCTTTAGGACACTGTGCCAACTGGAGTGACGTATACCAGTGTCAGTACAAGGCGGATGGCATCTCACTAGACAGTGAAAGAGATAACGTGAAAATGAATGGATTTTTCGAGTGTAAAAAATCTCGATGTGTCGAAATAAAACAGCAGCTAGTCTGCGATCGCTACTGCAACAAAATTGCGACAACAAATGCTAACGTATTCGTGTTGTACGACGACTTTGTGTACAGCGGAGAATGCACAAATGCTTTCGCCCTTACAAGTGCAAACGGATCTGCTCCAGGAATAAGAATACAACCGACGGAAATCTGGCACAAAAGCAAAGATATGGTCCTCATCACGTCGTGCATGACAACCACGAAGACAGCAGACGGTTTAACGTAAGTAAACTCTAAGCAGATCAGTTCGGTCTAGCAGCATATAACTTAATTCCTTATTACGTAAAAACTTAATTAAAATGGTCTCTTTATTAGCTTTTGCAGCAGAAACCAAGTTCTTATGCTGACGTACTGCAAACAACAATATGCTGCAGTAAAGCTGTTCTCACTGCAGATAACAAAGCATGCAGTCAGAAAGTATTTTTGCTTGCATTCAGTTAAATATTCACAGAATATCTGTCTAATATTTAAAATCAATTTAAGTTCAGGTCCTTTCAAGGCTTAGGACTACGTACCGATTAAGACCGGGTATTCACAGCATGGCAAGATTTTTGTTACAAAAGTACAAACTTCATGTTTCGTGTAATGCAAAATCTTCTGCGTGCTTTTGACAAAATATACATAGTTCCAATGTAGCATTATGAAAGGTACAAGTGTCAATGAACCGGTAAGTACCAGTACTAAATTCGGTTGACAGATTACAGCGTTGAAAACATATTTCTGTCGAAATTTGTTCAGTTGTTCCGGAATCAAACACAAGGATGGATAACGTCCATATTGCTAGCTTATTTCGTGAAATTCGTTCTGAAAAGACATTTTCAAACGCAGCGCAGCCTTAGGGCCAGCAATTTAAGTGAAATCTCATTATGTTCCTCAGAAATCGTGTGAAGCAAAGAGGGCGGCACTAGTACTAGCACTATCACTGGTTAATATCACGAATATTCACATTAACAGCTTCCAATCTTTCTTCTTCGAAAGCCCGTACAACACAGTGTGGACATACCTTCTCCCTCCCCCCGTTGTCCACAAAATAAAAATGGGTTTTAAAAAGTCCAAACTACATTACAGTCAGATTTCAGGCACCTTCAGCGGCCCAAACAAATACAGTCATACGCCGCATAACGACGTTTCGGTCAACGACGGACAGCATATACGACGGTGGTCCCATAAGATTATATTATATTATAATACTTCAAATTGTGTTGCGATTGCCTACAGTATTCAGAACAGTAACATGCTGTACTGGTTTGTAGCCTAGGAGCAATAGGATATACCATATATCCTAGGTGTGTAGTAGGCTATACTATCTAGGTTTGTGTAAGTACACACTATGACGGTCGCATAACGACAATATCGCCTAACGACGTATTTGTCAGAATGTATCTCCGTCGTTAAGCGACGCATGGCTGTAAACAGTCGCGAGGTGTGACCCTTCATCACAACAATGTGAGCACACACACATCGCACGTAGGACACAAGAGATGCAATTAATTCACCTGGGAGGCAGCCGGTTACACAATAAGGAACAAGTGAAAATGGCTGCTCGTGATCGGTTTCTAAGGCAACAGCCCCATTACTACGTTGGTGGAACGACAGGATAAATGCACAAATGTGCCAGGGAATTGTGTTAGATAAAATAATACATCAGTCGAATATATGAGCTACATCTAACGTTGTACTTGCTTCACATTTAACGTTACTCTACATTCCTTGCATACATGAATGCTGCGAACTGCATGTCATTAATTAATAACATTTGGGTCGACGTGTGTAAACCATTAGGACCTTGAGACATAATGATTGTTGATATTGATCTAAAAGCTTTCGCTAAAGCCTTGCACCTTTGGATTCAAAGGAATCCCAACTGAGCAACAAACTACATGACTTAATCCATGTTTCTAAGCACTTCCAAAATAATTTATAATTCTTCCCTCCTTCAGAGCAACCGACTGTATCAACGGTACACTTCTGGAAGAAAGTTTAATCCCAGGTCCATCAATGAACTTCACGACACTGTGGGCCCTATACGCCAACAAGACTCGACCCGTGGACCCCATACAGAAATTCCTGCCTATGCAGTCGGAGCTTACAATCTACAATTCCAGCAAGTTGTACATCAACCTGGACGCTTGCGTGAACACCCTACGGGGGGAGTGCAAGGACTTCTTCGCCAGCCATGGAAGAGATGGCAGGAACAAATCCGCACAGTCGCGCTTCCCCTGCTTCTATGATAAGGTACAACTGTTTGTGAACTTGTTCAGGCACTGATAAAAGACAAAACAATCCGTCAGGATATACTAGTGCTGGTGAATTATTCACATGATTTTAACACGATTACAATTCTGGCGGTTAGCGTAATTTTGAGAAGGGAAACTAGGTCAAAAGAAAGAGAAGGATAATGTTTGTAAAAATTCCTTCCTCGAAAAACGTACTGGCCTGTAACAAAGTAAAGAAACATGATAAATATCCAAATAGCAATTTAAAAAATAAATGAGAATAAAGACCTCTTGTGCTAACCAAATACGCAATGTACGTGTAATGTAACACTGTGGCGCGTTCACATAACCACTGTTGGCATGAAAACGGAACAATGCGTTCTATGCGTATGTTGAGCTACATGTCACTGTCAGCAATATAAAATAACTTAAAACATTGCTTTCGGCAAAAATTCGTTTTTCGTACTGTTGAGTTAAACACGGTTGCGACGGAATATCAACCATGTTCCCTTTGTACGAGTATTCTTGACCCACATATATCGGTGTCAACAATATACATTTTGAAAGTGTTGCCAAAGAAATGCAAAAACATAGTTAAATTTAGTGTTGTCGGACGACATTGTGTTGCTGTATATAGCAGAAGCGTACTTAGATATTCATGTAATGTGCCCTTGTCTCGATATTCACAAAAGTCCCTAAACCACATTTCACAAATCCGTCCAGTGGGGGCCAGGCTGATATATGCAGACGGACGTGGGGCGGGCATGACGAAACTAATAGGCGCTTTTCGCGAGTTACGCGAACGCGCCTAAAGCGCAACTGAACATGGCCCAGTAGCCAGTACTACAGTCTACCAGCTACTGTTCAGCCGGTACGACGCCACCTCATACCAGAATGCCGGCACACGTTTGGCACCAGCTCGCTCTGTCAGTCCGGCAGTATGGTGCCTCGGCCTACCTTCCAAGTCCGGTGGACGTGTCTGAAGCAATCAAGCACACAAGTTCAGAATTGCTTACTGAATGGTGCAACGACCTATTAAGTGATTGTACTGAACCGAATTAATCGGGAAGTCCCGAGTTCAAACACGGAGACCAGCTATCCTGAGAGAAAATTTTGTGGTTTTTCGCAGTCACTCCAGCCAAAAGCCATGATAGCGTCCCAAATTAGGTAATGACCGCTGCATTGCATGTCCTAATTCTAATTCATCATTAATTAATCATCTGCTTGTTCGACGCTGTATTATCTAAACCATAGCAAATTTAAAATAAATAATTAAAAGAATCCACAGAACATTCAGTAAGACAGCCATCCACACAGACATACAGACATTAACCACTTGTGAGCTTAAACAGCGAATGTGACGACAGACATGGAAAAGTACTTTCGTTTGAAGTTGGTAAATTTAAAGCATTACATTTCTACATACAAATTCCATTAACACGACGGTATTATGCACCTGCCAACGTGTAAAAATTACTTTCTCCTAGTCTGAAAGCGTAACATTTGTACTGTAATACTCACAGTCTTTTGCACGTTGCATATGTCAATATGAAAACATTCCTGGATGGAAAGGAAATAGTCGGCGGCATTTGACTCACAAATTGTTACCGGTGGAGATATATATATATATATATATACACACACAAATAAAAGGTATATTTCACCCTACAATGGGCCACGAAAACCCAGAGGGTAAGTAGAGATATAGGTTTACTCTTTCTTTAACCTCGGCACTAGATGGGAGTGGGTGGTATAACTCCACGCCCCGGCCCCTTTGCCTCTGGGAAAAAGACCCGGTACCAATCGTATAGGAGGATGGGTGGGCCCCAGGGCCGGTCTGGGCGGGTGCGGAAAATCCCACACCCACCGTAATTCGATTCCCGGACCATCCAGCATGTAACGAGTGGCTATACCGACTGCATTATCCCGGCCCACATACACATACGCATTACGTATGGAATAAATTTCGTCAAATGTAATATTCAGGCCTACTGTTAAGAAAACTGCCTGCACATGTCCAAGTGTCCATATACAACTACCCTAACATTTCCCAACCACCGCCACATTCATAAAACACCTGTACAACATCTAGATATGAGCACCGTTTCAAAACCAAATGATATCGTCATTCCGCGGCACAGGACATAAGCCTGACAATATCTTGGCAATGCACATAACTTGAAGCTGCTCGGACCGAAGCGTCAGTGTTCGTTAGCTGTAACAAAAACACTGCACATAGGCCTAATGACACTCCTACAGTAATTTCAGCAAGTCCAACTTCAGCAACAGCTGTACTTACTCACGCAGTAATATTATGATTTATCCTCGGATTCTTTAACGAAAATTCCTCCGAAGAGCAATAAGAAGGTCCACGAAAAGCTTATGCAGTGCCTCCCGGATACTGTAGATTTCACTACTCTCTAGCTGGGCAGGTACTACCTATTGTGAGTCCACTATGACCATACTACCTCGGCCTTCGTGATCTCGGGTTTCCGCTGCCACCAATCAGATTTGAATTACTCGTAGATATCTGATAACTACTTCCGTTTCACTCAATATAAATTCGCTACCAGGAAATTAAGGACAATGAAGTGCTATCTAAATAATCATCCAATTTACCAATAAATATAAATATATAATCTATCTTACTAAGTTTGTCTATCACAGTGTTAAATAAAAAAAAACGGAACGTTGTTGTTTTCTTACACCGTTCTATATGTTACAAACTAAGTTGTACGTAGGCAGTCCATAAAGAAACCGAACTAGTGAAATAGCGAGCCAGCGAGCGCGCTCGCGATGGTGGCGTTGTGTAGCGGGGACTTTAAGCTTCATTCTGACACTAGCAGCATCATGCCACCTCAATTAGTCATCGAGTTACGCGCGCTTGAATGAGTGTGTGTTTAGTACTCTCGGCGATTTTTTGCGAGGTGATAAATGAAGGATCTTGAGGAGCAACGCGTTTGCGTCAAATTCTGTTTCAAATAGGAAAAAACTTTTATGGATACTTTTCAGATGTTACAACAGGCTTATGGAGACGATTGTTTGAGCCGTACGCAATGTCACGAGTGGCACCAGCGTTTCAAATCGGGCAGAACGTCCATCGAAAACGACCCCAAATCTGGACGGACTTCCACGTCAATGGACGACGGTCACGTTGAGAAAGCGCTTGCCGTGATACGTCAAAATCGTCGCCTAACTGTCCGCGAAGTTGCCGAAGAAGTAGGAATCTGTAAAAGTTCGTGCCGCCTGATTTTGACCGAAAAACGGAAGATGCGTCGTGTTGCCGCAAAATTTGTGCAGCATCTGCTGACGCGTCACTCCTTATCCATGAATTTTGACGAAGCATGAGACGACTGTTGTCCCCCAGCCGCCCTACTCTCCAGATTTAGCCCCTGCGGACTTTTTCTTGTTCCCGGAGTGGAAATCCTCACTAAAAGGTCGCCAATTTCAGACGGTAGAGATAGAAGAAAATTCGATACACGACCTTCGCGCCGTCCCGCAAAACACGTTCCAAGACGCGTTCCAGAAATGGAAAAAACGTTGGAAGCGATGTAACAAGAGTGGAGGGGAGTGCTTTGAAGGTGACAAGTTTGATTAAGTTGTAAGTAAAGCAATAAATTTAAAAAAAAACTGTTTCTTTATGGACTGCCCTCGTACTTCAAAACTTTACGAGTCGTTTAAAATAGGTGTCTCACCTCTTCTTTCATAAACCAGTACGTATCGGAAATTTAGAATTTACTTATTAAATAATTAGTTAACTAAATTTATTAAAATTGCTCAACTCGGGGTAAAAAGTATTATTGTAAACTTCAAATAGTCAGCACGATTTACCTTTTACAAGCAGAAAGCAGTTGAAAACATCGCAGTAACTATTCTGTGCCAAGTCTATGCTGCTTCCACATATAGAATCTGTCCAACAATATGGCACGTAACCGCCGGTCAACGAGTGAGGGCGATTACCTTTCGGTACTGGATTATATAGACGCGGATCGTTTAGATCAGACATTCTCCAAAGTTTACTAAACTCTCACGTCACTGTCTAGCTCAAGCATTTCTTGAAGTACAACGAACTGTCATGCTACTGCTGAGCTGGCAGTAGTTGAGTGGCTGCTTATTTCCTGCATTTTAAAATGTTACACAAACTGGGTATTCGTTAGATACTAAAATACACAAATTTTACATTCATTACACTTACGTTCCTACAGATCCTATGTTTTCAAAAAGCGTTACAGGAGACGCCGACATGTGCCTATACAACTGACTGGTCCTTTGCTGCACACACTGAGGTTAATGTCAGTACTGGTCCAAACGGTATCAACATACATCATCTCACGATCCGTCACCACAGATTATGAGTTTTTAACATTAACATGCAAGAAATATCTTCCAGACGGACAGACTTTTATATTACCACAAAAAATGTATCTTCAAAGAATTGTCTGTTGTTAACACGCAACATTGCGAGACCCTTCATGCCGTTGCGATTGTATCGTTATACAATGTAAATCAACAAAATGGATCATATATAAACTAATATATTAATTTTGATGTATTCTACATGTTTCGAACCCGAGTGTTCATCTTCAGGAAGACGGATGTATATACAATTACGGTTTAGTGTGTTTTACATACATTAGTCTTGTAGGTACACTACCTACAATACTTCCTGAAGATGAACCCTAGGGTTCGAAACATGTAGAAGACACCTAAATTAAATACTGGTTTACAAAATGTGCAGTTTGCTGGTTTATACGATATAATTATATTACAATGCACGGTGCAAAGACATTAAAAAATGAAATAGTATTGTTTTCATCTTAGAACTTCCAACTTCCATGTTGGTACTTTGACAGTAATCTGCCAGTAACAATCACCCCGATAGCAATGCAGTATTCCTAATATTCCACTACAATTCTATTTGTTGCACACGTAATATAAATTATAGAAATATCAACTGGTGGAGATAAACTGTACCAGCTGTGTCTGAGGGCGTTAATTTGTTTCAGGAATCAGAAAGTAAAGAAATGCATAAAAATGATTAAAATGACTATGTCTTTACAGAACAATAAGCTATTCGTGGTGACACGATTTGACCTGCAAAAGACGTGGCGAGAGCTGCTGATCGCCGTTTTGGTGCCGTCGGTCATGTTCATTGTGTCATCAGCCACTCTGTGTATCTTCACGCGGTCGGTGAACGTAGGGGATGATACCAAGATGCGTTGCACGTCCTGTATTGGCAGCCCTCATACGAACGAGGACCAGCGTCAGGCCACCAGAAACAATACCAATGAATGCCTTCTGTCACCCTCCGACGAAAACGTAAGAACCAACAGTAGATATAAATACTGTAATGCCTCCCGAAATGGTACTCTGACCTACCTGTACCCGCTTCGTGAAGACACTATAATTTAAAGGGGCGCGGCTATAACGTCAGCGTCGAAGTCACTAATTTCTATGCTGCCACCAGCCAGATTTCAACCAGATTTAGACTGTTAGGTATCTGGCAAACTGCTCTGCCTTACAACGAAGTAAAATACAAAATGCACTCATCTATATTTCTCACTTAGCTTATCTAACACTCCAGGGACATCAATCAGTGGTCAATTGTACGTCAATCATGTCAGTAGAATTTAGTAATTAACCCAAAACATTTAATATTAAAGTAATTATAAAAATATACAAACAAACATAATTTAAACAATAACAATGTAACAAATAAAAAGTCTAAATTTAGTAGTTGACAAATACTCGTCTTGCGTTCCTTTATATACGCCGGAAATTTAGAATAAATTTCTAAACAATATTCCTACATAGTTGTTGGCCAAAATTGCTCAACTCGCGTCAATTAACTCAAAACGGTTTTCTAACACGTCCAACACAGCTTATCTTGGATACTCAGCAGAAGTCTGCGTCTCGTACACATAATATAAATTCTTCTTCAGCGTAGAAGTCAGAACAATACTTCACGTTGAACAAACACGTAAGTATAGCCAAAATTTCCACGAAAATGAGAGCGTTTGCCTAGTTACAGTGGACTATATAGAGTAGGGCCGCTGACACATCTAAAAGTGTGCGTATTCTTCAGTGCATTACACTGTTTGCCACGGGGGAAGTCCACTCAAAGTTCATAAACTCCGCTACTTACCGCAAAAGGGAAATCGATGTCTGAGTTGCACATATTTGTAAGTACAGTGCACTGCTCTTGTCACCATTTGAAGGCTTGCCGCGTCTGTGCGCGACTGATTTCCCAACTCAAATTCATAAGTACATTGTTCATTTATTACAATACTAATTACTTGGTGCACAATCCCCTCGAGCGGAGGATAAAGAAAAGTCGTGATTTTGTGGTATCCGATGACCACCGTTGTATCGCATCATCGCACACCACTCAACCGTGCTGTAAGACAGCTCAATCGAGCCCAACGACCTCATTCATTATTCATTTGAAGTTAATTTTACATTATCTTTCAACCTACGCCTGTCTTTTAAATATCCCGATCCAAATTTTATGCGTGTGGATGTCTTACTTCACAATACATATTACTGTTTACTGATTTTGATTCCAACAAGCTAACAAACACTGGACGAAGTTTACAAATTATGCAGATCTTCACTGTATAACAGTCTTTATACTTCTGCCATTTTGTATGTACAGGTCATAAGCTCACTCGTTGTCAACAGAAACTGCTTCGGAGATAACATGTTTAGTCAGTTCAGTCCTTTGTACGCTTAGAGAGCGACAAGTTTATGAATAGTTATTAACAAGAAACATCTGTATCAACGCAAACTCATTATACTCGCGGAAGGGGATATCCGACCGCCTTCAGTCATGTTTGCAATACTGATACAGCACATTACAAAATCGCAAAACCAACCCAGGCATGCATGACAATGAGTTTCCATCCGATTAATTTCCCATCACATCGTGTAATTTGTATAATTCTTCATTTACAGGCTACTAGGTAAGAAGTGACAATAATTCAGGTCCCAGGTCCACAGAAATGTTACGCTTGAAGCGAAACTCCACAATGAACGACGGACCGTCACTGACGGAAGGGCAACAGCAGCTCTCCACAACATTGTCGTGTCTTGAACAACACAGTGCTTACGTAACTCGGTTGTAATATTAATGTGACTGAGCTCACAAAAATATAGAGGGCGGTTCTAAGGGATTATTACATTTGATGTGTCATTGTTCATGAAGTAAAGCCTAAAATGCTTCAGTTAACCCATAATATTCAATAATGCCTCTTCCTACGCCATAAAACGCAGTACAATGGGCAGCCAGAAAAAAAATTCAGTGTGTTTATCTTTACCTAGAAGAGTGATTCTTAACAGTGCTTTCAGGTGTCGATGACAAAGCAGGCTACTGCGTTTGTCACTTCGTTGGAATTGTTAAGCAGATACAGCACACACAAAATGTTTCTCTATATGTTGAAGACAACAAGAATTGGAGTGTGTGTATGTATAGATGTAAGTTCTAAAAAATAAGAGCGAAAATAATTCTAGATTAATTATCATATTTTAGTATTACAGCAAAAACTTACACACCTAAAGAATGGCAATACACAGAAAAGAAAGTATTCAGTGCTAATCCGTGTCTCGCAAAGCTTATGATTATGTACTACCGGTATATATATATATATATATATATATATATACAAAAAAGCTTGTTACGGGGTATTTCGGGGAAATGGAATCCACAAATATTTAAAAAGTACATATTTCAGAAGTAAACCATTTATCAGAATGCAAAACCTTTCGTATAGCAGAGCATAAATTGCCAAGTTTTCTTGCTGTCTAAAAAGGACATAATCAAATTAACTTGGCATTAGAAGTGCACGACCGATAATTATTAATTCTCAAACATAGTAAATATTTGACCGAGTTATGTTGGTAATTTATGTTATGCTCTTACAGCTTCACGCTTAACTGAAAGGTTCGAAGAAAATCATCATAATTACTAAGTAACAGTGGATTTTTAATACCAAATTTCTACTAAACCAGATAAACTTTGCGGTTTACAAATGCGTTAAGAACACCGGCCAAAAACAGAGCGTTCGGCTACAATAGACAACACGCCTAAAATCCGTATTCCTTTCGTTCGGCCTTGTACAGAGCAAGCGTGCACGGGAACAGGGTCACTAGTTGCTCACATAGCGTCAACTATTGTAAGAGTAACAGCATCTGTCCGGTCAGTCTTTCTGCGGATAGACATAACCCATAATCACAGCAACTCTATACCTTACCAGCTTCACAGAAGTGTAAAAAACAAGCTCCACAACATAAATATGCTACAGCGTTTTTCATATAATGGCGGTGCCTGTCAATAGTCACAATCTTGGGCATTATTTTCCTGAAACAGGAAGTTTGGTATTAAATGCGAAAGGTGTACGGTCAAATGCTACTAAAATCCTTTATGACTTCATAACGCAGGAATTTTTCGACCGCTAAAACTTGGGTGAACGGGTAAATTATAATGCATGGCTTGAATTTCCGTGTGCTGGTACAATGAACGCTCGGTGCTGAGGCCATCAGTACACCTCAAAGAACAGCGCTGGTACCTGAGCACGAACTTTTGCGTATACTGTGGCACTTTACAATTGCTAAGGTGCAGTGGCTACAATGACGTCTTATTGATCACTTTCACCGTAAACAGTTCAGCCTGGAGCAACAAAGAACTATGAATAACAAGCAAAGGCGTGGGAAATGACATCAGTGTACATTGTGTGAAATCATGGCAGAACGCTGTCACAGAATCTAGAACAGTCATGTGCAGCCTTCGGACGGCGGGGAATGAGATAAAATGATTCGTACTTTCGAGAGTCTCCAATTTGTAACGGTCCTCTTTAATAAAGGCAGGACCGCGTCATGATCTCATAAACACTTGCACAGCCTTTCCGCTCCGCGTTTGATTTACGAAAACATGGCTGTGCTACGGCTCTGGCACCCAGATGCTGACCTCTGACCGCGCAGGCTGGGTTCAATTCCAGGCCAGTCCATGTGGGACTTGTGAAGGACAAAGTGGCAATGGGAAAGATCTTCGTTCAAAAACTTCAGTTTTCCCCTTTCAGTCTCAATCCGTCGATGTTTCATACGCATTCACTCGTGCATCATAGAAGTTTACAAACGTAGCAATTGACAGTGTCATTAAATAGCACACTAATACAAAGATTACGAAAACAAATTTCACGCTGTCTCGTTGTACACTGAAATGTTATGTTACGCATTTTCTTAACGCATAGCATGTCTCAGAATTTGCACACCCAATCAACAAGCAGTCACACAAAGATGCTTGTCTTGAAATAAGGAGCAAGCAAAAGAGAGGCAACTTAATATTTTTGTAAGAGACATTTTATCGCCGTCATCACTGTTCAAAATATTTTTTAAACATATTTTGACGTCCAAACCTGGGACTTCCGTAGTTTTGTACTCTAAATAAGTTCGCCCAGCTCTATAGACACAGACACAGACACAGTGTTGTACTTGTCACTGTCTGTGCTATCTAGAGGTCAACTTGTCGGCCAACTGCAAAAATAAATTCAAAATTGAACGTGGGAGACAAACTCAGGGACGAATAGTTGCAAGGCACATTAACAACATCCTGATTAAAGACAAACAATGCCAGATATCGCTGTAATGGTAACTTACGCTAACCTGACGATTTCATACCTGAAAATAAATTACATTACAGTCGCACTCGGTTATGAAGGGGGCTGTTTCCTGCCGTTACAAACGAGTGTTGTTCTAACCGAGCAGTGTAGGTTACGGTTAAGAGTCAGGAATATGGGTACCGCAGAATATCTGACGTTATAGACGAAGTGTAGCATAAATCAATGTCGGTATAACCGGGTTCGACCGTATATACACAAGAAATTAACCGCGATAATATAACCGTGTTTTACACTATTATGTAACGAAACTTCAAAAATGATTCGCAGTGGGCTTCGTATTTGCACAGACAAGGTTGTACATCCTTATTCTAGAACGATATTTAAAAACTCGCCAAGTTAAACAAATTAGTCTATCACCGTCGACATTGTGGCTAGACACGTGGGACAATCACATTTAACATTATTATGCTACAACAAACAGTTCATCGCAAAAATTACGTGAACATATTTTCTTACTCAGAAACATACGTACGTAGCTGGTACATTCGAATTCTCGATTAGTCTGCGTGTCCTGCTTATATGGTAGAGAAATCAATACAGTTATATATCTGATGTCCAATATTCAACTTCCGGCAGTGTATTTTCTGCATGAATGGCCAATCACTTTCCAATGTTAGTCAATCAATCAACCTTCAGTGTAACTTATATTTATCATTACTCGAATGGCACTTTATTTTATTTCGTGAGCCATAATGTTTATCTCGGATTACAGTACTGAACGTAATTTATTTAACACAAATACGTGAAAATTATCTGGAAACTTCACTACAGATAAACTGCATCTTTTACAAATATGCCATTGTAATATTCTGTACGATGATCTTTCCCACGGCTACAATCTTTCGAAGAGGAGAAATTTCTACCGACGATCAAGTCAGTCAAGGCAAAACGAAGGTATTAGCACGGCACTACAAATGCAAATTTCGATCAAAACTCAATTCAGAGCCGCCGAAAACTCTGCAGTGTTTCGGAGCTTGATGAACGGTATGCGTGTCCACAAAGCATGAATCTTATAATCAGATAAGCCGAAATAACTTGATGTTGCTCTCACAAGATACTCTGGGAATAAATTAAGGTTTTGTGAGAAACGTCAATAATAATAATACTACTAGGAGTATGAAAGTACTTGCGACAATGGCGTAATCTGGTGATATGAACCGCTACTTAAACATCCAATGCCGAAAGAAGGAAATGTCAACATGAGACAATGTAATATATTAGAGACTTTGCTAGAAAAAATTCTGCACAAGTTTATACACAGTAGAAGCTACTTCATATTATACAGTTTATTTAGCTAAAAAGTAATTCTAAAGTGCACTTCTGTATTATATATTAAATTCACTTTCATATTCACATTATAACAATATATTTTGTACGTCTTCACCATTCTACTTGGAATCACAGAAACTCAGGTACACTGTTTAAAAATTATGAATGTCGGAATTTTTTATAACTCGCTGAAAAACGACTACCCAAAATGCATAAATATAAAACAATACATTATATGCAATGTGTAAAAACTGTAACAAGGCATGACATAATAACAGTAATGAAATGAGTCATGATCTGTTTTTTGACAATTATATGCTACATCATAAGTATATACTTCGTGTGTTCATAATTAATTTCTTAATAAAGTATAGCCATTTTCAAACTGAAAACCAATCGTGCAAAACAAAACTGTAGCTACGTACTGTTTTCTTAAAAATGTCAACACACGACAAAACACTTCCGATCGATAATATTACTGACATTTGCATACTGTTTTCATCGTAACGATTTTGAACACATTGCACAAAATTCGTTGTTTCAGTAATTTCTTTACTAGTTCATGACAGGACAAAACACAACCGTCAACTGACGCCTACGCCCAACACGATTTGAATCCCGTTTAGACTGTCAGAGGTAGAGAATATAGGAGTTCTATGTAGCAACCTTGTGAGTCAGAGTCTACTCGATTTGTGTGCCACGTGACAGGCCTGATCGTCCAATATACAGCCGATCACAAACATCACAAAAAGCAAACCAAAGCGTTCTGGTTTCGGTACTTTTTTATAACCTAAACGCGCCTGTATCCATTGGCAGTACAACTATAGCAGGGGCAACTGCGGTCTGTGTCGAGTCAACTGACCGTGAAGGGCAATCTTAGTTTCGCATAGCCTTACGAACTTGGTATTTTATGGCGTTAACAAAATGCGAATGCGATACGTGGTTCATACTGCACATTACGACGTTATGTCACACAGACAGACAAACAAAAGCATATAAGAGCAAGCGTGAAATTCTTATTCTGGATATAATCCATGAATGTGTTCAGGCAACCTGGAAAATAATTTAATCTGTGATTCCAAGAGAATGAAAACATACTTTACTGTAAAACGTAAGAATAAGACACTATTTGTATTATATGTTAAGGCATGCAGCGTACAGCAGTTGCCTGCTTGTGGCAGAACTCTTGCTATGTATCTCGCGGAGACAAAACACTGTCTGTGGGAGTGAAGGAGAAAGCTGCCTCTTAACCATAATTACTGCACTGAACTACATAACCAATAGTGGTGTCCCCATAAAAAAAACCTATGAGTGCAGGGTTCTGCGCATACAGGCACAGAGTTCTAGCTACAGCAAACAATGAGATCTAGCCAGACAACAATTTTTTAGGTATTTATGCATCTATATTCAACAGTTGTGTGACTCAAATGCAGGAGATGTCGACTGGCCTCCGAGTGGCAGGAATCATGGGTAACGTGCAAGTGGGAGAAGAATAACCACTGACCTCAAATTTTGGGCTTCACAATCTTCTAAACCTCTTCTTAACGATTTTCCGAAATTTGTTCGTAGTGTGCAGTAAATACGGGCATTACAGGGAGGTGAAGGGACAACGTTAAATATTGAGAGTGGATCAATTACACTGGACAACAAATTTAAAAAAAAAATTTTGTATCTGTGATGAATATGTTATTAATTTATTTGTTTGCATCTATGAAGTTAGAAAAGGGACATAAAAAAGATTACTTGGCTCTAGTTTTAAAAATATGCTACATTATGTTATTTTACGAAATAGGTTGAAATATTATACGGAACGGTGGTTTAAATAAAAAAAAACTAAATACTATTCATTGGAAAATAATGTGTTTAGTAGACTTATTCTGTTTAGAGATAATATTTACAACGTAAATTGAACATCTGCATAGTCTTTTTTCATGTAAGTTCATTATTTAACACAAACAAAATCATGTCCCCCCCTCCGTTTTGTCTGTCTCTTGCATTCCATGGTAGGGGCATCCCTCGCCAAAGTCCAACAGTAGTCGGCGAGCATAGAACAGTTCCATTTTCCTTGATATCTCTTCTCCATTGAAGAAATGTGTTGATCGAAACGTTCTCTGTGTTCATCCCTCACTGCACCACAGTTCTCTGGGGAAAAAAAATCCAAATGCGAGTGAAGGAAGTGTATTTTTAGTGGCATTTTGCAGCTTAATTTCTGGCAGATTGTTTACAAGCTCCTCATAGTTTTGAGCCCTTCTGTTTCCCAAAAATCCTTTTACTACAAATTTAAAACTGTCCCAAGCGGCCTTTTCGTTGCCTTGAAGGAGCTTGTCGAAGAATTCGTCCTTGATAATGTCTCGTATTTGTGGACCAATGAAAATACCTTCTTTCAATTTTGCCTCACTTAGTCTGGGGAACTTTTCTCATAAGTTAGTAAAGGCAGGTTCTTCTTCGTTCATGGCCTTTACAAAATTTTTCATCAAACCAAGCTTTAAATGCGTGGATGGCAACAAAATTTTACTCGGTTCCACTAGTGGTTGATTTTCCACATTCATGATTCCTGGTTCCAGAGATTTTCTGGCAAGCCAATCCTTTCTTGAGTAAGGAAGAGACCGAGCTCTGCTGTCCCATTCACAAATGAAGCAGCAATATTTTGTGAATCCTTGTTGTAGTCCAAGTAGTAAGGCAATTACTTTTAGGTCATCACAGATTTGCCATTTGATTTATTGTAATTAATGGCGTCCATCAGAATGTTTATGTTCTCATATGACTCTTCATTATGCACTGAATGACCAACAGGAATAGAAGGTAGGGTGTTGCCATTGTGAAGGAGAACTGCTTTGAGACTCAACGTAGACGAGTCTGTAAAGAGTC
>Ga0123357_10003789_pt1 | contig 17492 bp, 5 predicted proteins | sample TergutEmb28metaG_FD_89873 | JGI IMG/M metagenome (GOLD analysis project Ga0123357, IMG submission 89873) | Embiratermes neotenicus P4 segment gut microbial communities from Petit-Saut dam, French Guiana - Emb289 P4 | ecosystem: Host-associated > Arthropoda: Insects > Digestive system > Gut ... | reverse complement strand
TTTTTTTCTCTTCAAAATGCAGTTTGTTTCATAATTCTAACATATTTGGTTCCTGTTTTATTCACATTTTATATACAGGATGTGCTAAAATTTAAAAAAATAATTCCGCCGCCAAAAGGTTAAAGGTGCCTTGCGCTCACACTCTTCGTTCACTGTCAACGTGTAAACTTCAAAACCAGGAGTAGTCCTCTTGCTGCTGGCCAAGGGCCAACACGAATAACAGCTAACAACTTCACTGCCAGCCTGCATACTATATTTACAATTATTACTGCTTCAAATGTCAAGCTGCATAAAATTCTCTACCGATATCACGGATGTTTATACTGACATCGAATCCTTCTATCGAATGAGAGATTTTAAAATTGCTACCTAATCACGTCCAGTCGTAAACACGGCATACCGTCTTTATTTGTCATTAGAAACTGTCAGGAAAGGACTAAGGGGGTATCATTCCTGTGAAATATCGCTACACATCTAGCAGACTACACGGCGTCACAGCCACTGTCTTCAGAGGCAATGCCAAGCGAACCTCAAAGCTACTATAAACCGGTGTGTTGAGTCACACGACACGCTAACTTTCCCACGCAGCATATAAAACTGTCGATAAATTTTACCGCAATTCATGTGGCAGACACTCGATAATGTGTTTCTCTAACCCCATTTTAAGTACGCCTACGCTTAATTACCTTTAAAGAGACCCGTTCGAGATACTGAGTACTAAATCACACAGTATATCCTTTCCAAACTCGTCACATTGTATGGTGGGTAATTAGACTGGAGTTCCCATTTTTAACACTCAAAATTAAAAAAAAAAAATCATATTTCCGTAACGAATCAAAATAAATAAAGGTATGTTCTGTGCAATCCTTCTAAAATTAAATCAAATCCCTACAGCCGTTAAATTTTTTATGCTTTCGTTAAAGAAAAGTGACGGCAATAAGTCATTCGTTACATGTATGGATATGAATATGATTCGATCCATTCTTACGGCTTCAACGCATGTTAACGTGAGCACATTTTGAATAGGAAAAGTGCAACACATTAAAAAACGTTCTGCCAAAACATCGAAGCAAGAAGATCTCTAAAAAGAGAAGTGAACTTCCACGAATTTCTAACCCCAATAAATTTCGTGTTAGAGAGGCTAATATGCTTCCTTCACACTCGTGAGAAGCCGAACTATCAGCTGCTAAACAATACTATGTACTCTCTTGTTCGTTACTTGGTTAGTAAAATATCGCAGTACTGAAACGATCATTCAACTCGTGCTAAGTGTCTAATTTTGCTGATGTGTTGACAAACTATTCCAATCTACTTGCTCGTTCGCAAAGGCGAAGTACCATCAATGCTTTTCCTACGGTCATAAGCCTAAGAGGTGTCACAAGTTTGAAATAAAGTGTGCACACCTGTTCCTGCCGATTTGCAAGCTGTCAGCCTTATAACATATTAAATGAAACGTGTATAATGGGCTGAAGTATAGTTTGAACTGGCATTTCCTAAGAGGCTATTTCCCACACAGCCAACAGTCATCTGTTAATTATGTTCGGAAAGTTTAGTTCCAAATGAAAAACATAATGAAGCATTGAGGCCCTCTCAAGGCGTTCGTCTCTGACAAAACAGCAGCAACAAAACTTACACAGAAAGTAGCTCTTGAAAGCACCAAAGATGTGGTGTCAGTAAACCATTGCTGTAGCAGCACGTGTAATGAAGATGTGAATCTCCAAATCAAAAACCCTAGAGCAGGGGTGCACAAAACCCGGGCGTCAGGTCGCCGTGGAAACTAAATTTTCTACTGTGGCGCCTAATGTCTGTGAGTAATTAGTTCGAAACTTTATTAACGTCACCCTTCCCGCACCAAAAAATTTTGTAGTGGCTCCCACATTTCTGGAAATCTCTGCACCCAGTCCTACAGTATAGTTAAACAGCCCGCCAGACAAAACTGGGGATGTCGTTTCAAGATAAAAAAAAAACAGATGACGTTTCGGGTTTTCATATTATGCCTTGTGTTGTTAAAACGTACCCGTCTTATGCAACAATGCATATCGCAGCAAACTGATCAATTAGTAACGACGAGAACCATAATTTTGGACCCAAATTTCACCACAAAATAATGCTATCATATAATAATAACGCAGGAATACTGTGAAAATAAATCAAGATTATATATGGACTGTAACCAAACACTCAACAATAACGCTGCCAACGGAGCAAAACAAATCACACAAAATATTAATTTCTAGCACAATAAATGTAATAAATTAAAAGAAGTGCAAGGTACGTCGGTATGTAAAGATCTAAACATTTGCAGGCTTCAGCCTGCCACACGGATACCACCCCAACCAGCCACACCGAAACCCCAATACACATCGAAACAAGAACACACAACTAACGTGGTGATACAATAGAAAAGTCGCAGGCTCCTGATGATGGATGTATTAATGTCCGAAACAAGTCGAGCATAGAAGAAATGAAATAAACCTTAATAAATTGTGACATCAAGTCGGTCTCTTATTCTTCAACTATCACAATGATGCACGGTCCAATATACATAAGATCTAAACATTGTTGAAAAACTATTTAGGCTACACTGATCCTGATGTAGGCCACAGTGCAGTTACCTGATATACGATTACCTTAAATATCAGTTTATGGTAAACCAAAGAGACAATACAAGCATACTTCATAACAACAAAGAAGTAATGAGAACAAGTACGTGACAATCACAAGCAGCGGATTTTGCAGACTGCGTGCTGAAGAACTGCGTGGACACAGGGGGTTGGAGGTGCAGAATCGCTGGAGCTTCGCAGTTCGTGTTCTATACTGAACATCATTAGCATCATGAAATCAAGGGGCATGGGACGGCTGAAGCATGCAACACGCATGGGATAGGCCACAAACACCTACAAACCTTTGATCTGAAGACCGACGGGAAGAGTCCTCTCCTTTAGATTAGACATAAATGAATTGATAATATTAAAATGGAGCTCAAACACACAGAGCGGAAGGCGGATTGGACTGATATCGAAGAGACGGGCTTTTGCAATCACGGTAGTAAGCCCAAGCCCTCCGGTTCCATAAAAATTGGGTACATTCTTCAGTGGCTATGCGAGTGAGATTCTCTCAGATGTCTTGCTTCATGGACTTAATAATAATAATTTCACAGTCCAACACGATGGCCAAATCAGTGACTAGACGGGTATGTCATAAAGTATAAGCTGCTGGAAAAATAAGAAATTAACACAAGGCAAGGAGGACATCTGGAAGACCCAGGCATGGATGGGGGCAAAATGTTAAAAAGAACCTTGAAGAAATGGGGATGAGAAAGCCTGGACTCAATTCATATGTTGCAGTATACAAAGCAGTGGTGAGGGCTTGTAAATCTCCAGGTTCCATGAAATATATTGATAAGCCAAGCGAATGTTGACTCATCACCAAAGACTCTGCTCCAGGGACTGATGACACACGCAATAAAATGAAGGTCACAACGGACAAGAAAAACATAGGCTACTTGCTAAACCAAGCGAAGAACTGAAACACGACTCAGTGTCAGACTTTCGTTATCTTTACATATCCGTTGTAGGTGTAGATTACTTAACTACAAGTCATCCAAATCCATAATATCGCAAACTTTCGACATATGACACAGCTTTCCTAGACTCATTTATGCAACTTCGGCTATCATTGCGGTCTCTAAGAGGTATGTCTTCTGAGATGCGACCCCACGCAGGGTAGAAACATGCAATCGTTTCGGCGTAGCGTACTGCCTCCACCTTCAAACCATACGTGGGATGGGCAGTAGATTTCTCCGAAATGCCAGTAAATTTACATCAAGAAAGATTTCTTCCATAAAAGCAAGAATGGTACATTTCTACCAGACTACACGGTACCGCGTCCTATAAAAGGACTTTTCAGAGTGTTTTTAATTTAAAAACATACGCAAAGAAAGCCCACAACGCGTTGCCAACAATGTCTCTGGATATATTACTCCGAGTTCTGACCAGCTGCCTCCAGAAAGCGTGACCTCTGAACTTTCATACGGGATACGAACTCAGATCCAGACACAAGCGCCAGACACCATAGGAATGGTGTCTCCAGTTACCAAGGATCAAACGAAGCATCTCGACACTGCGCAGGTCAGTAACCCACAGCGCAGCTTGCTCTTCTGTTCACCGCATCGCTCCGCCATCGTTGCTGCTAACAATAAGGGCCATTTTCTTATCAGTTCATGGTGGGAACATCACTTTTATTGGCGTCAAACACCTTGCATCTACCCTCCATAATGAACTTATTATTAGCACATTGAAGTTCGTGGAACTTGAACAGAAAATAGATATATGATCATGACACTCACCACGCACGCTGTGGAATTACATCTATGTGCTAAATAATAAAGAGCTGTAATGAAAATTATTTGCTTCACGTTGTTAAATTTATGACAAAAGACTTCGAAATAAAATTACTCATAAAACACATATTTACACCACTATGAAGAAATGGTGATGTTAAGTCCACAGAGTCATACAGCTCTTAAGTATCAAGTAACTACACAGACTGTATGGGAATATAAAATTCACTCAATAAACACGACCTGTGTGCAACCAAGCTTCGACCACCCTCCTTGCAAAAACGAAAGCAGTGCCCTTCAAAACCGCAAGTCTTCGTCCTGATAGTACAGAATGCATCTTAACATCGCCACTACAATTCAGAATTCAGCCCAGAGTCCAAAAAATGAGACAAACTGGCAATACAAAATAAGGATAATAAATAAATAAGTGAATCAAAACGTTGCGACGTTACGACACTAACCTTCATCATCATCATCATCATCATCATCATCATCATCATCATTTGGCACTACAACCCTTCGTGGGTTTTCTCCTTCTCAGCCAAGTCTCTCCAAGTTATTCTAACCTTAGCTGTTTCCATCCAGTTTTTAACTCTCAGCTTTTTAGATCTTCCATAACATCCTCTTGCCATCGTTGTCTTGGTCTTCCTACTGGTCTAATTCCCATAGGTTTCCAATACAGTAGTTTACTAGCTGGTCTTGCTTGGTCCTTTCTTTGACTGTGCCCCACCCACTCACTCACACGGCAAAAAGTTCATCCTTTTTTTACTTCAAGGTGACATTTATAATGGTGAATACATAAGAAAATATACTAAGTACACTGTAATGTTATTTATTTGTATTTCGGTCATGGACAAATGTTTGTAGTGGTATCTGGTGGTGATATGTTGTCGGTAATTCAACCAGCCAACTGTAGATATGTTGTCGGTAATTCAACCAGCCAACTGTAGATATTTTTTTTTTAACTGAAACCAAACTGCTGAAATTTTACATCGCTTCAGCTTCCTAACTGATAGGAAATTTCCAAATTTCGAATCGCCTCATTAAGACTGTTTTAACTGACTGTTCGATAAAATCAGCCAGTTTAACAGACGTACATGATCGCGATAACAGCGTATAATACTTTTTCACGCATACATCTTTAATTAAACCCTTGCAAAATATTTCCAGTCATAATCGGAGGCCTCAAACGGCCAGAGTTACGGATGTCCGAACGAATAGCGCTAAACAATTAATTTGGGAATTCGCCTACAATCTGTTAAGAGTCTGAATTTTCAAAACTTGTGGCCAGGAACTGATGCAAAATTCAATCAAGTTTCCTATCTGTTTCCCTGCAGCATGTTCAATCAAGAAGACACTCTGATATGTGAGCATTACTGTTCTGTCAGCAGTATACACTCAGTGGGGGGAAAAAATCATGCTCCAGCAGATGACACATAAGATTCACGCCTTAAGTGGTTCACAGCATAAAATCTAACACCAGCGAACTACTCGACTAAAAATAGTCCTCACTCAGAAATACGTGCACTGCCACAAGCATAGTTAATAACGAAGCCGCCGAGGAGCACGAGTCGGTGATGACCTTACCGTCGTGGGTACTCGCGTTACACCTGAGTGAGGACATCCCTCGTAATGTAAGATACATCGTCCAGCAATTGGTTCTGAGCCTGTCACAGGATAAACATATAAAATATTCCTATATCCTCTTGGACCTTAGGTTCGAGAGGTAACAACAAAATTCTACACGTACTGAAACTCCCTAGTCAATACACTTCTTACAAAAATCCGCTGATTCTATCATTCCATTGGTTCATCGATGTTGCCTGCAATATATTATAAAAATGTTCCTGACTGAAAACAGTCCAAGAAACAAAAACTAAAACAATAACAAGTGCAAGAATGATACGAAGAAGCGAAGGATACCAAACTTTATTATGGTCGTAGCTCCAGCCAACCAGAGAACTCCACCGTTTTTCTTGGTCTACTCCTCCATACGCGGTTCTCCCCTCTAGCCCCACTGCTCATTCCACCTGTTTACCCCCCCCCCAATCTGCCGTGGCTTCTTCTTGAACGAGTGCGGAGACCTCAACCAGCAGCGTCAAGACAGGAAAAGTGGCTGTTCGGGATTCGCTTTCAGCATTAGTGTCTTGGTTGTGAAGGTGAACACTGGCAAGGCCAAGGGCAGTCTTCCTCACGCTATCATCGGCCCTCACCAAGGAAGAACGCACCTAACCGGCAGGGCGAAGGCGCCACAAATAGAAATTAAAGGACAGCCCGACTGTACAAGGAAGGGAAACAAGCAGAATCCTCCAGCTCACCGTCAAGGACCAGCAGGTACGTTGCTCTTTTACACCAAGGTCGCCCGGCACGTCTGTTAACACGCGGAAGTGTAATCAGGAGCAGTTCTGTTCATAAGCATTATATATATATAAGCTATTTTCACGACTAAATATTATGAATAAAGGTGAGCGACGCCAATGTCAGCAACTGCCACTCTCTTAAGGAATTAGCGCACATGTACTCATCTACCACATTCTCAAAAACCGACATAGTGAACACAAAATTATAATCTTACGAAGTAACCGGCCGCATGCTTAAAAGGTATTTTAAACTTGTAAACAGTACCAGAATGACTTGAAAAGTAACCGTAACGCATATAATTATTCAATCCAGTCAAGTACTTGTAGTATGTAGTCCGAGATAAACATTGTCCTGTAACATATACAAGCAATGTAGGAGACATCAATGCGTGGATATAAAACGAGCATTCATTAATATAGGCATAAACTGTTGGCCCGCAACTCACAAGCCTGAAATGTAATAAATTTTAATACATGTATAAGTGATGTAAAAAGCTGTAGTGTGTTTGGAAATGTTGTGACACTAACGTGACACACCTTTGACTTTTAAGCTGAAGTAAACACAATCATGGAATTTCGTGAAATTCGCTGTAAAAATTAATAAGCTATATTAAAAATGTAATAAACTTAACGTATTTTCAAGCATCCAAAATTCAGGAATTAGGTATGAAAATAAACGCATGTGCTTTACACGTCCAATCGCATAATCCAGAATGCACTGTTACATAACGCAGCTCGGACTGGACAGGAGTGAATCGAAAGCATCGACCTTGACTTTCCGATCAAAGGTAATGACCTGCTTAACAATTTAATAATTCGATAGTGCCAAGGAACCGTGACCAATACACATACATACACAACCTAAGGTTGCTTAGCACGTGTAACCGAAAGAGAGATAAAACCTGTTCGCAAATTCGTGAACGTTTTTCTCCAGTTTATAAAGTCACCAGGTAATGATTCATGCATGAGTACCACAGCGTGACAATAGGGGGCACTGCTCACTATAACAAAATATCTTTGAATCAAACATACAGAGTTGGGTTACTGGCCAAAATTATCAGAGGTTTTGTTACAATAACCACAACGAGCGGAAACCACAATTTTCTTGCATAGTCTCACTCACGAGTCTCAAGTTCAAATTAAAATCCATCACACACGTCATGTAACAACCACATCCACTCGCCTATGAGTTTAGCACTATTGGCCATAAAAACGCCCCAAAAAATCCAAATTTCCACTGCTCTAAAGGGTCGCTATATATTAAATTTCCATTAAACACACCCTTGTATTCATGGACTAAAGTGCGTCATCGCCACATTCCATACAGTAAAAGGTAATACGACTGGCATAAAAACAACGGAATCCTCAGAGTAGTCAGATGGTTCTGCTCGAACTCACATGACATGAGAAAGTGATAATTTAAACGCTGATTCATATCCATGAAGTAACAGCATTCAATATTTAATATAACGAAACAAATATTCTTCTTTCCATTATGCATGACCGAACAAAAACTCACGGTTCATAGAAACATGTCGTTAAAGGCACCAAACTACGGTGGTTGGTACGCAAAATCGGAGCGACAGAAACTGATACCAGTTCTTACGGCTGAGGGTATTTCGGAATACAGGTTCGTTCTGGTAACTTATGGAAATACACAATGAAAATCTTCACACAGTATTTAAAATTTGTCAACTGTGCGAGCATGTGAACTCATGTGTAGCCAGTTTGTACGTATTCTACAAATACATGCCACACGTTATCATTAATACTCTTAAGTGCCACATACTGAATGTACGCGTAGAAATAGAATGCAATACGGAAAGCTATGACTGTGGATAATTTCGGGCTTCCGCCGCGAAGATGAGATCTGCGCTCTTCTGGGATATTTCGTTGCGTATAGTGGTAATTTCTTACCGACGTTTCGGGACAACCTACCAGTCCCAACTTCTTGACCCTTGAAAATGGGACCGACAGTTCGTCCCGAAAACGTCGGTAGGAATTATCCATACATGCCGCGTAATGTCCCAGAAGAGCGCAGACCTCAAAGCTACGACTGTCCGTCGGCCCGCAAGTTTATCTCCCAAACTCCTTGCAAGAAAAGGGACTAAATTTGGACGGAGCGAATACGGTTAAAGTACCGAATTTCGGAACATAATTTACTTTGTAGCACCACACACTACTTCTGACTCGGAATTATAGAGCCTTGTATGGAAAACCGCTAACACTAACTGTGGGGTCTAATTTAAATGCATCGAATTTATAGTGTCGTATCATAAATGAGGCAGATCCTGGTGATCGTGCGATGTAAAACGTAGGTGTACGGCCGGTACATTGCCGGTATCGCGGGTCCGAATCCCTGTGAAAACAGGGATGTTCGTCTCTTGTGTTTGTTGTGTTGTGTTGTGTTGTGTTGTGTAGGTAGTGCCCTCTAGGATGATCTGACGAGTCCTCTGAGGTGTGTGCGTGTGTGTGTAACGTGTGTGATCTAGAAATCTCAACAATGAGGCGGCCTAGGCCCGAGTTGGGCTGTTGCGCCTCTGGGGGGGGGGGGGGGGAATCATTACTAAGATATGCCATGAAATTCAGTACATTCCCCCGTAACACAAAACGTCGAGCCATTTATATTTTGGTCCTCGCTGACCCAAATAAATTATTACCCTACATAACGAGATTAACTATACACTATTATCTTACAGAACTAAATATGCTGAACATGAACAGTCAAAACGTTACTGGAGTACATATTTTATGGCCGTACACATCGTCTTTGGCGGCCTGGATAAAGAACGCTTCTGGTCGATAACCATCAGTCTTCGACAGTCTTCTTTGTTTTGATGAGAACTGCACATCAGTGAAAGGCACAAAGATAAAGCTCATCGACTCTTTCTCAGGTATAAGCGACCACGCCCCGGCCGCTCGTACCCGGGAAAGAGCCGGTACCTATTGCACAGGAGGCTGTGTAGGCCCCAGGGCAGGGATGGACGGTTATGATATTCTCGAAATTAAGAACCTCCACGGAGACACAGTCTCTATAGAGCTGATAAGTGATCAAGCAATCAATTCGACTCTTACAGAACCTGTAGGTGTATCACTTCGTTTATATGAGCCAGCTGAATCCAGTTAACAGTGGCGTACCCTGATTCTTTAAGACGCTCTTTAAATGTTCTGCTGCTGTCTTAGTTCCGTGATTTGTTTTCCAGCCGAGAATGCAATCCGTAGACTGCGTGCATTTCAACACACGAATAAGGTTCATTAACATCCACTGCGTGGTGCGCAGTTATTAGACACGTATTAAGTGTGTGTGTGTGTGTGTGTGTGTGTGTGTGTGAAACATGACAGCACCGAATCATGTTCCCTGACTTGGCACAAGTGTATCCACTATTTCCAATGCAGTTACAATACCGGAAGATCTTCTGTCTATGTAAAAATGTAGACAAAACACAGGCCCAGCCGTCCGTCCCTGTGCTTAATAATACGAACACACGGTTGTGAGGACGCTCAGCTCGAATCGTGATAAAACCTCCTCAGCACTAGATGGAGGCGACTTGTCAACTACACAACCGGACCGCTTTTCCCTCGGGCAAAGAGACGTGGTACGGATTCCACAGGAGGCTGGGTGGGCATCACAGCCGGTCTGGACGCTTAGAAAAATCTCCCTCCCGAAACCTAGGTCGTCCAGTCGATAGCCTGGTCACTGCACCGGCAGAGCTATTCCGATGACCTACAGAATTCTGGACAGGCGAGTTGAGTCATGGGCAGAGTTTCTGTATGCGTGATTATGAAAGCCACATAACGGAAAGGAACAGTTGTACCTGAATATTTTATCACGTACTATTAACCATAATTCTAACTGTGGACGCGTTCTGCTAAGCAGGAATATCCACAGTGGCTCAGCTTGTCATTTCTTGAGGCTTTTCAAGTTCTTAAGAGCTGTTATTCAAAACACACACACACACACACACACACACATATATATATATATATATATATATTTATTTAAACATCGTATGACACCAGTATTCGGAAGCACAGCTCAATTTCGATATAACTAAATTATTAACAGTAACAGAATGACTGCAACAGTATGTAAGGTGATAAGCAATACTGTTTTGCGCGTACAACCCGTCGATCAGTATTTGTACAAATCACAGCAGCCATCAATTAAATGAGCATTAGCAAGGTTGCTACGAGAGTTACGGGGTAATACAACGCAACGGTACATATCAGTAACAAACAAAATGATTTAGCACCTACTTTCACGGCTAAAACACTTAAGCGAGTATAATTCGAAGAACTATAGGGGAGTGTGAAAACCCATCTGATGCAAAACAGATCAGCAGGGTTACAACAAATGCAGTTCGACGAAAAATACATACCGTACCATACAGTACACCGATATTTGTTGTTTTTGAGTTTAATTGCATTGTGCCGAGTGGCAGGATAAACATTGAATGAGGTATGGAAGGACCCCGGGCCCGGATTCATTTAAAGTACATCGCGAGAGTTGTCCAGACGGCAAGTGCTCTCTGTGTTCGAACTTAACAGGGAGGTTGGCCATCCTGCCTGAAGTTTTACTGGTTTTCCCTCCGTTACTGCAGGCAAATGTCGAGGCAACGCCGCGATTAGCCCAAGACTGCTTCCTTGCACATACTTTCCAGTTCATCAAGCACCAGTCTTCCTAGCATTAGGAGTTATACAGTAGGAGATGCTGACAAGGTTGTAAAGTGAACAACAAATAAACTTCTCTTTGTGTGCGTTACCAAAAATCACTCGACAGTTGTTAATGTTTTTAGCAGAATTCATCCCCATTGTGCTTTCTAACAATTTGAATTATGATAAATCCATCCAAAACTCAACAAATATATTCTGTTATTCTCAGCTATATGTGCCGAAACATGCAGTTGAAAATAACAGAATAAATCTGATGTGTTTTGATTGGACTTATCATAATTCTAGTTGTTAAGGTCGTTACAGTAATGGGGGTGGCCAGAATTTTAAATCTACTACTGAAATTGTACATCTGCCACAAAACGATTTGTGGTAGTAAATTTCATGCTAAATTTTACTAAGTCTTTCTCTACGAACAAAATAGCACTCATATAAAACAATGAGTAAACACATAACCCATGAAACTGTAACAGGAGGAGTGTTGCAGCAAAGAACAAAAATTATGATAACAGTTTCTGTCAAGTGAACGGCCTGATAGTGACTGACATTAAATTACATTTCACTGAACTGTGGTTAGTAAGTCAGTGAGTCCGTATTAGGAAGCAGTTACAGTAGGCAAACTGTTACAAAATACGCTGTAACCAGTTACTTCATCTCTGGCATTCAGTAGCCTGTAACATCTGTAACACAATAAGAAGGCGTGCCCCTAACTTCTTACTATCACAGTGACTTCATGGCCAGTTCATTTCAGAAGGGCACGTGTTGGTAAGAACATACAGCTGGATGAATGTTGCATTCATAATAATTAAAATCGTAACTGCCAATGGTACTAACAATACCCACTATGACTATGATTAGGTTCACATCTTTGTGATTTATGTAAGATTGAGAATTTGAGTTTTGCTTGAAAAATTGAAAGATTTTAGTTAGGAAGAATAGTTTGCGATGGCAGCTGTCTATCTGGGCACTTTGTTAAATGGCTGGCAAATGGTTAAAGTCAACATGCTACAATGAGGCAAAGAAAACTTTTTATAACGAAGACTAAATGATAAGTTGAAAAAGCTGGGTGTGTGTGTGTGTGTGTATATATATATATATATATGCCACAACAGACAAAGGACAAGTGTAACACGAACATGAGTCAAAGGCTCCCAATTTTAGATAATGAATCATTCAGTGCAGTATAGTTTACAACAAATGTGGCGACTTCCGTAGGATTTTTAAATAAATATTACAACAGACAGGTCAAATACTGACAGTCTGGGAAATACCACTATCTTCCGCGAATTCCCAAATTTCATTTACTTACTTGTTCAATAATAATGTGTCTGATAAAATGTGGAATGTCTTCGACAGTTGTCACCAAGTACAAATCAGATAAAACATGGGACTTAATTGCTACCGTTCCGCTCACTTTGTCAGGAAACTTTAACACTGAAATAAGCGTAAGTGTAAAGTCACCTACGTTTCATCCAGGGTATCTCGCTCTACGAAACGAATAGACTGGGAGTACTTGAGAAGAAAAGTTACGAGTAAAACACACGGGCCCAAAATAGTAAAATATAACTAGGCCTATGTACCAGTAAGGTCAATGTAACTTCTACCAGAAACGTTATAGACTTGCTAAATTAGATTCAAGGTATGAGGGTACTGTTGTCCTTAGTGTAACAAAATCTGGAACAAAAACGTGTAACCGCAAAAAATGGGAGAGAGACCATTAAGGCTTACAAGGTACGCATACGTATATTCGAGTAGTGTTGTTAATCTAGTACAAGGTCGAGTCTACTAAAAGATGTGACTAGGAACGTACCTACAGTTCGTGACCAAGTAACTTAAACCCTGCTTGGAAGCACGTAACGACACTTCTTCAAGAATTTGTTCGCCAGTAAGTTGGGCCAAACAGCTGTTTCACTGCACAGTGCAAGTCAGAAGTGACACGACTTTACGTAATGTTCTCATTCCGCATCAAGAAAAGGCAGGACACGAAACATCGTAGGACTATCATTAACACGTTCTTCTGGTTTGTTTTTAACAGAAGCTATGAACTATGGTACCGTGTGATTATAGTTGTTTTTTACATTGTTATGAAAAATACCAACGACATTTATCACGATGAATGTAACAAGTATTGTACTTACACAAACATGTTTCGACTCCTATGCCGGCGCCATCACCTCTGTCAACTTCTCTGATGCAAGTTTCTACACGTTTGGTGTGCCTTCGATTTAATCGCGGCGGTTTTTTTCTTCCACTTTGCGGCAAACACTGTAGCATATGATAATAATAATGACAACACGAACTACAAAGTTGTGCCTGATTTTCACGCCATACGCAACGTTCGATCTAATTAATGGGTAGCTGTTGAAGTTTACTTTACTTTACTTTGACGTTGTAAACATCATGTATCAAGTTTCACGTCACTTAACTGTCGGTAAATAAAACGTAACACAGACTACACCTTATTGTATTCGGCATTACGTCTGCGCATTTGGAGAATTCGGGGACTAGCCACAGCTTGGTCTTCGACGGAATTTGACGAATCTTGCCTCTTTAACGCTTAGAGGTACAGGACTACATATGAATAAAGATATGCTCTTCACAGTCTGCCTCAACATCCTTTCAGTCTCACTCGTCACGACCGTCATATACTTAGCACATAGAAAAGGATTATTTTGTTTCAATACGTTTACTGAGGATGTAGACCTAATCAAAGCGCCATTTCTATCAATTAACCATCATGACCAGACAAAATAAAATACACGGGAAAATATCTGGACCGGGAACGGCAGAAGTTATTTGAAGGCTTATCCTTACAGTGGTGACAAACATATGGCGTAAGGTATAATCACCTATACGATCCGCAGTTCTTCGCGTGATAAGTCCTGAACATAACGGTGGCAGCGAGGTCCATGCACATCTCTGCAGAGTGATTACCTACACGATTATTCAATGACGGCTACCGAAAGTAACAGCTGAACGTGCCTGCCTGGAGGAACAACAACTATACAATTATATTTCTGGTCCACTAATGCATTTCATGTTTAAAAATAGAGCAAATTACATATCACAACAGCACACAGCAAAACACAACCTTTGCATGGTATTTATTCTGTCTATCTCTCTGGAAGTGTTATGCACTGACAGTTTGAATCAAAGCCGAGTGTCTTGTCCAAATAGAATTTGCTGTGAAGTTCAGCTCTTTCTGTTGAAGAGTAATTTAGAAACAATGTGGAACAGAGGCGCTCAAGAGAAGCGGAACTCACGGATTTTGTCAAGTAATACAATATCTTTTGAAGAGCACAAAGATTTATCGCCCCTTTCACGCAAAAAAGTTAATCTAAATAGCATTCAAAGATCCAGTCCACATACTCCATTTATCACAAAGCGCACTGTGCCTACATCACGCAGATCTGTCGGTTAATACTGCTTAGAGGAATAATCACTATTATTCTGTGGAAAAAACTCGCGGCTTTGTGATGTTAAGCTAAGCAGTTTGTACAGTAAACACTGTGCTTCAAACTGCTATTGTGTTCACAAGAACTGACCAAGTTCATGGGCCTGTGTAACACTTCGTAACATGTTGTTAGGATGAGGGGCCATTAGCCACTTTCCCAAACTCCCAAGCAGAAGGATAGCCCATTGTGGGATGCCCGCAAGTCCTCACTCACCGTTTCCCAAGCCTCGATCCGTAGCAAACGTCATGCCATCATGACATGGGGCCCACTCAATAATATGGTAATTTGATAAAACTGAAAAGTGATGGCGTTACGGACTGAAGTTTCAATCGAAGCGTTTGGGATTTTTTCTCTTTATTACCACGTCTCCAGCAGAATGCAGGGTTTCCCAGTCTACTTCTCTGGATACCAGAGGTTATTTTCTATGAAGACAGTCGGCACAAAGACAAGGCTGGAAAAGCATTCTGTCTATATCCGCTGTTATAAACAATGTTTGCTCTTCACGGTGTGTTGCGCACGCACACACAGGCCACTGATTACTTAAACAGACTTCCAGTATCTGCGGCTCTTAAGTCTGATGCAAAAGCAAAATTATTCCTCAGTTGCAGCAAATGTTAGTCTTCTCTATTTTTCAAATGTACGTATAAGCAACAAGGCATCCCCATTCTTTATCCCAACAACGTACATAATGCTGGTGAATTCATCAAACTTCTTTACAAATTCAGTTTAAATCCGCCTTACTTCTTTGTCTTATTGTACTGGCTTCAAATGCGGAAAATCAAATTAAGTTTGCTCCTACACAAACAGTTCAGCTTAATGTGACATAAAAGTCAAAATATCCTTTTCTCGAAATGAAAGTTTATATATATATATACACACAAATATGTATACACACACACACACACATATTACACTGTAAATCCTAAGGTAATAAAAGCAGTGAATCAGAATAACATCGCTCGGCATTACTCATGATCATCACCTAACTTAAAAAAGACGAGACGTTACGGATTTGCGTATTCCTAATTTCATGCTGGGTAATTTAACTGCAGTTGCTTAGTGTACTAACAAGTTTAAGTAGACAAAAAGGCTACATTCGTAAAGTCTGAATCCTAAAAGGCAATGTCTAGCATGTCACTTGGGTGTAATTCCACGTCACAGTGTCAGCATGAACTAGAATCCTACGAAGCAGAATGTCATAGCATGGAAAGACAGACGAACCGAGCGGCACGTGTTATGCGGAACGTCGGGCGGTATAGTAGCTGAATGGGTCACGAGGCATACCACAGCCAATGAAGACGGTGCCGGTCAAGGATCCCGTTACGGCGGTCCAAGCCGACACGTTGCTAGCAGGTTGCATGCTACATTAGACTGAAACGATGTAGCGTTTTAAACTTGGGTGGGGATAAACGCTATCGATCAAACCATAAATAGGAAAACAATTGAAAATATTGATACTGTATATACCAGTCTTACAAGAAATGGCGCCGTGTAGATTGGTACATAGTATATTGGTATATATTCAGCGTTGTACCAGTTATGGGGATGTCATATCGCAGAATAATGCAATATTCAACACGCTTGAAGAAACTCAAAACTTGCACTAACACTGCACTTTCAATTCCTCCACTTCCTTCTTCAAATTATCACAGAAGGAAAATGAGTTCTCTCAGAATCCAATATAAAAGGTGTATCCGACGCGTCAATGAATATACCACAAAAATAGATTATACCTGAAACTTTAATGGCGTCGAGGATATGTATTTCGGTCTTCTATACAACCCTGTGCAATACAGTAGGTGTTAGCACCTTCTGGAGAAAGATAATGATTCCATCTTCAGGGAACACGCTACCCCAGAAAACTATAGCATTAATACAATTCCCCAAAATCCCTCATTTCTAAACACGTCTTCACAGATGCGTGGCGAGCTAGACAACTTGCTTACAGACTCCAAATGCACGCGCGTTTAGTAACCAGTTTTGATTTATGCATCAACTACTTAAAGTTCCAACTATACTGTATTTCGCATTTGTCGGTAAATAATAATCGAAAAATGCGACCTCGCGCCACTGAAGTAAACGTACGCCAAACACGTTGTCTCCGCCCCTCCACATCGCACTAACTGACGTAATTTATCAGAACTTACTACAGCTGAACAAAAAACGTCACTGCAGCATCTCACATTACCGCTTTATGTCCCTGAATTACCCCCACACAGCACAGGTCACTCAGAAAAGACAACTCAAGACGTCAGACATTCGTACCGTCTAGTAAGTAGCTTTACCTTATGTTATCCATAACATAGTTCCGTTCTGCGACAAACTCATATTAGTAAAGAGAGAAGTGTAACGGACTGTACGCCCTTCAATAGGGCATTTAACTTCGTGGTACAAGGCAAGCACGCTGATGCGGAAAGTGACCAACACCTTCCACTTTCAGGTCAGACATCCCCATTGTGTTTTATAGAGTTATAAACATAAACAATATATATAGTCAAACACAACTCAGTGATTTTTATTAAGGTGTATATACAAGTAAACACATCAATTACCAACGACCAAAACGTGCCGTCACAGAAGGTCAACAAACTTCCGATAACTTCCATAGACCTATGTTACATCGTCAAAAAAAAAAAAAAAACACTGTATCAATGAAGAATTAAT
>Ga0123357_10003788_pt1 | contig 17494 bp, 11 predicted proteins | sample TergutEmb28metaG_FD_89873 | JGI IMG/M metagenome (GOLD analysis project Ga0123357, IMG submission 89873) | Embiratermes neotenicus P4 segment gut microbial communities from Petit-Saut dam, French Guiana - Emb289 P4 | ecosystem: Host-associated > Arthropoda: Insects > Digestive system > Gut ... | reverse complement strand
CCAAACCTCCATGAGATACTCATATTTAATTCATCTACCATCCACGCTATGTAATCTTAGCAACGGACAGCACTGTTAAATAACACACCCCTCCTTTCTGTATACAGGCATCTCATGTTCCATCCCATGCTATGTAATGGAGGATCATAGGAAGTAGGAATAACAAACAGTCAAAACAAATGTACGTCATCAGTTACTGTGTTCAGAAAAGGGGGGAATAAAGCTGCTAGACTCATGTAGCATAAAACCCGGACGCAACTATCATCACACATATTGTTTATTTAAGACAGTCTTATTTCCAATTGTGTAATATATTATATACCGTCAGTACACAACAACATCAATCTAGTAATATAATGTATGCAATAGGTTACACTATGGCCATAGTGTAACCTATTGCATACATGATATTACTATATTGATGTTGTTGTGTACTGACGGTATATAATAAATTATACAATTGTTATTGCACAACGGGATGGCTTCTGTCAAAGTCTTATTTCCATTCAAATGCAAAACAAACATACGTGCGAAGCAAATCTAAAGGACGGATATAAAACGAAATACAGAAAATAAAACCTAAAGTTGAAGAGTTAGGTTGGATTCAGCTGATCAGGTAAATAAATTGTGACCTCTCCACAGACAGACATTTCTCTACAACCGAATCAGGGCCGGCTTAAGAAATTTCTGGGCCTACTGTTAAAATAAATTTTGGAGCCCTGTCTACGAGTGATACAGGAAAGGCAAAAGCTGTGAAGGAAGGCCGTGGAAATCTGTAACACAAAAAAAATTTTCGGTGTACCCCAAACGGTGGGGACCCATGCACCCGCATGCAATGCGATGGCCTTTAGTGGGTCCTAAAGTGAATAAGAGTGCCGAACAATAACAACCGTAATAAAGTGGATGTTGACTGGAGTACTCAATGCACATCAGACAAAATTACCCGCTTTCACTATTATAATTCTTGCAGAAGTTTATAACGAGACTGATGTGTTCAGTGTTTAAGAATATCAGCATTCACAAACTTCGTACGTCTCTCTGTCGTTTTTGTCTTCAAGATGTCTGTGGTCTACTGCCAGGCATAACCTGTAGTACCTTCTGTTATGAATAAAGTACAGAACAGAAAATGGTGGTAATCTGCCCATTTCGCTGAGGGTGTTTGAGAACATGGTTTTGAGGAGAATATTTGGACCTAGGAGGGACGAGGTAACGGGGAATGGAGGAGATTTCATAACGAGGAGCTAAATGATTTGTACTCCTCACCCAATATTGTGCGGGTGATAAAATCGAGAAGAATGAGACGGGCTGGGCATGTGGCGCGTATGGGTCGAGGAGAGGGGGGGGGGGGGTTTTGGGTCTTGGTGGGGAAACCGGGGAGGAGACCACTGGGGAGACCTAGGCGTAGATGGGTGGATAATATTAGGATGGATCTCCAGGAGGTGGGATGTGGGTATATGGACTTGATTGGGCTGGCCCAGGATAGAGATAGGTGGCGGACGCTTGTGATTGCGGTAATGAACCTTCGGGTTCCGTGAAATGCGGGGAATTTCTTGACTAGCTGCAAACCAGTTAGCTTCTCAAGGACTCTGTACCATGGAGTAACTAAGTAATCTGCCAATTTCACTGGTAGCATAAGCCACAAAAGAGAAAAATTTTACAGGAACAAATCTCTAAGATTCTTACAACTCTTTCACGCAGCCAACCAAGGCTAAAAAGTGAAACTTAGCAGACAAAAAATATAAACATTTATTCTCTCTCCAGAAGATTCTTTCTTTACAGTATGCTACCCTTCATGTTGAAAAACACAACCCTTAAAAGGCTATAGGCAGTAACTTTCACCATGGAACTATGTGGATATACTATGAAGCCAACCTATCCAGATCAATAGCAGTGTCTATTACAGAGTCAGAAAATAATACAGCACAAAGGAAACAAAACCCATGCCAAGCAATAAAGATCACAGTAAACACATTAGGTTTAGGTAAAAAGGAAATAAATCTAAAATACGAAAAAGAAATAGGCCAAACCTACTTAAAATATTAGACAAGACCCTTTTTGCTGGGTTTCAAAAGAGAAAGTTGAGTTGCAAGAAACTTCAGGATGTCTGTCAAGATTTAAAAGCTATTATTTCTTGCATCTCCCATGTTTAGAAGTCATAATGGAAAGGAAAGCAAAAACTTGAATGCATGTAACAATGAAGCTGAGCATGAATTTGAAGAAAGAAGTTTTTATATATGCAGCTTGTCTAATTATACAAGGACTACCAAAAATTAAAACTATTTTGTCATAGAAATGAAGTCTCCTTTCCTTAATATGGTGTGTGTATGTGAGTGATATTAACCCTTTGACGCCTAACGACCCCTATAGTGGTCGTACCGCACCGCTAACCTCTAAACATTACATTTTATATATTTATTCAACAAATACAGGTACTGAATATTTTAAACATGATATATACTCTCAGCTTTTTCTCTTCAAAATGCAGTTTGTTTCATAATTCTAACGTATTTGGCTCCTGTTTTATTCACATTTTATATACAGGATGTGCTAAAGTTTAAAAAAGTAATTCAGGCGCCAAAAGGTTAAGGGGAAGTGCACGCTCAGAACAGCATCTGGTTTGAGAAGGCTTTGTATTGTGGGATTTACGTATTGTTGAACGCGAAGTGATTATAAGAATATGGGCTGATAATCGCTCCATTCTACATTTCCTGCTCTGAAGCATCAAGTCTCTTGTTAACCTGGGAGATCTGTGGAAATCCTGATATTGCAAGTATTGTTACATTGCTCATAAAATTTTGATCACGTGCCCAATATTTTGGATGGTAAAACAGAAGTGTTACTATGGAATCTGTGGTTATCATCACAGGTGCGTTAGTAAAAATTAAAAATCTGGGAGGTCATGCCATGTCGGCTGGTAAAGCTATCGCCACTTCCGAGGAGCGGAGTGGAGTAAAGTGGTCGAGTATTCTTCAACCGCTGTACACCGACGATGGAGACAGTAAAGGAGTCAGTAGGATCTATCGCGCTTTTACTGAAATAAAATTACCCTATGAAGAGTAAACGTTAAATTAAAACATTCTGAAATAAGATTCGTAGTGAAGGACACAGCCACTCCTTTGTTATGGACGTTTTTTGAAGGGTATGCTACTGTTGGAATTTTGTTGTTGGGTTGACACATCGCATATTTTGACGTTTTGCTGACCGTGCATCTCAGTATATTTATCTCAGTAATTAACCAACTTGATGCACAAAATTTTTGTTTTACAATAAGTTTATTTCATACCTCTACATGTTTCGAGCAAATGTGCTTATCATCAGGAGGTCAAAATTGCACTACACAGCCTCTGGTATCATCACACTTATAGGTGGCCGTCTCGTGCACGATGATGAGCACAAGTGCTCGAAACATGTATGGGCATGAAATAAACTTATTGTAAAACAAAAATGTTGTGCATCAAGTTGGTTAATTACTGAGATAAACATCATATATATCTATATAATATGATTTTGATTAGGCAGGCTTACCAACTAATGTTAGAACTTACTTATTACGTCACAGAATGTGACATATATATCGTATGAGGAAGTCATAAAGTGAAAAAAATATGTTTGTGAATGCTGTGTTGGCATGAGTGACTTTATTTTAAGTAGGAATGAACCTACTTATAAATACTGCGTTCTCTGAAATACTGAACTACACAAGCAAAAGAGCACACAGTTTCGGCAATCATCCAATTAATTGAAAAACAACTGGTTTATAACTTCATTGCTTTCAAAGTACTGCAGGAAATTTCGAGTACTTTTAAAGTAATTAAAGAAGAAAAAAGATGAATGTTTCGGGAAAGGATTTCCTCCACCTGAGACATAAATACGTGATAATCCAACATTATTGAAAAATGTGAGGGAATGGAAGTGTGTGTTTGCACGTATGCAGGAGTTATTGAAAAATCCCAACGCTTTATGCTTTCTGTGTAGTGCTTGCACGTACTCATATTGCGGAGTTGGGGTCCAACATGGCCGAAATGCGTTGAACAATAAAGAGTATGGCTGGCAAGGGAGGGATGAGGATGAGTTCTTCTGTGTTACCATGGCAACCGAGTGACAAAGACGGAAAACGTTAAGGTTAAAGGCTTTTTCTGCTGACGCTATCCTCACGCACAGGGTTGGCTTTTTAGACTTGCCCCTCCCTCAAAGCCCCAGTTCCACTCTAAAGCCCTGCACCCTCCAACCAATTCCAAAACTCCCATTCATTATTCCTATTTTAACCCTCCCTTATGCATTAGACCTTTCACTGACCTGCAAAATTTCTGTACATTCAGAACACCTGTTCCCTTTGACAAGGACCAAATGGTCCAAATAACGATTATGGATTTATGAATCGCTATTTACTGGTTATGAAATACAAGGACAAATTAGTAAAAATATACTTAATAAACGTTTGCAGGTTCCAGTTATTGCTGTCCTGGTGGACTGACAAGACATATAATAATTAATGTTAGTTAATCTGATGTTTATTGGACCTCGCATCATTGTGATAGGTGACGAATAAAAAACCAACTTGATGTCACTTGCTACTTTTATTTTACTTCTTAGAGACTCAACATGTTTCGGGCGTTAGTATGCCCATCTTCAGGAATCTGCGACTATGTTGTTGAACTACCACATTGGCCGTTTCGTTCTGCAGAACGAAACGGCCAATGGCAAACTCCTGAAGATGGGCATATTAATGACCGAAACATGTTGAGTCTCTAAGAAGTAAAATAAAAGTAGCAAGTGACATCAGTTGGTTTTTTATTCGTCAGCTAATGTCAGTTAATCGAATCAGACAGTTCTTAATAAACGAGCCAGTGTAAAAAAACGTTTGCGGGGGCTGAAAATTACGAATAATTAAATATTTCATACGAGAATTGAGGGTCTACGTTACACGTAACCGTTAGTATAACATACACTGCCATATACATTCTTCCCTAATGTGGATAACAAATAAGCTGATACCCAATAGATACATTCACGCAGCCAAAGCCAGGAATCAAACTGACAAATGCGCTACTGTTTCTAGTCTCCCCCCTGAAGAATTTTGATAATTCCGTTTCTCACAAATTCAATGTGACATTGATATTTTAATTTAATGATAACCACCCCCTTGTGACTAGTCAATCGCAAAAATATACACTGTTCCTTCTGACACAACACTATTAGTTTTTAAACGCTACATGTTTCAATCGAAGTCGAACATCATCAGGCGTTCTCTACACAACTTAAAGGTAATAAACTGTTTTAATGGTATTCAAATCCGTTCATTAATGAACAAATTAATAGGTAATGCCAACAACCACACACACACACACGTATTAAAACGTACATTTTCGTATACAATCCACTAAGACTCCGAAATATTTCAATCTTTTTAAGATCATCCTCAGGGAACTTCCATCAAACAAGCATATAAAAATATACTAACATTTTTATCTATTTTATAATTCGTCAGTGTTTTACATATTCGTGTTTGATGTAAGGTCCATGAGGATAATCTGAAGAACATCGAAACATGTCGGAGTCTTAGTAGATTGTATGTGAGAGTGTATACTTTGTAGCTGTGTATTTGTTGGTGCTGCTTATTAAAAAGTTAAATCGCTGTTATTTGTGATATCCACTAAATATTATAAAATAGTGTTACAGCAAAATTGTAGTTTTTGATAGCATCTAATGTGTGTAATTGGTTATGTCAATAATTATAGTGTTTTCTGGAATTTTTAGGTTGCTAGTTCCTGAATAAAATATTTAAAAGTTAGCGTTAAACAAATTAGACCCAAAATTTCACATGTTAGATCAAGTAATTAGCCAACAATATATACAATACCTATTCTGCTAAAGGCTTTTCAAATGACATGCCTGTAAAAATGCTTCTAACTTAAGCAGGCCTAGATTATTTCTGCACTTACGTCGGGCTCACGCGAAGTCATCCTTTAAGTAAGAATGCAGAAGTATAATAGCAGAGAATTGTGTCTCTGTGGGGTAGGAACTTAAGTTTTGCAATGCATTAGTGAAAAATACGTTGTCCAATGATTTTAATAATGCAATTATAATTCTGGATAACGAACTTAATATTAATACGAATAACAGTCCTTCGAATTGTGCCGGAATTCACGCTAATTACACATCAGTCTAAATTACATTAGCCAAAGCCTGCCCGTATTTTCCCAGTCTCTAATCGAACACTGCAGCAACACGGGGTGATATACAATTGGCAGCCAGCACTGCAGACACCGTATTTAACAATCAAATGTCCTCTGTAATTACGATAAAGGAGTGTCAAGGCTTACACTGATGAGTTTTTACGTTCTGGAAGGGAAGACCTTCCTCTCCCACATCAACCTCTCTCCGACGATCAATCCTTCCTGTCTACCGCTCCCATTTTCTTCTACCACGTTTCTTTTCACTGTTGGGGTCAGTAAGAGTCCCACGGGTTGGCAGGCGATGTTGTGGGGAGGTAATTTATATGTGAGCGTGCTGATTGCTTTTTCCTGATTACACACTGTAATTTGTTATCCCCACTCCTTTCCTTCAACCCCTATTGAACTACACTGTGTTGGCTCCAATAACTCTAGTCTTCAACCCTCCTGTTTCACTTCTCACGGAAAGTTTTTCACTCTCAGGCTTTACACAATGAAATATTCTTTCGTATGTTTCTGTTCCCAAAACGTATAAGAAATGTTTCCGAAATGTGACCTTCACGTAATCTCCGGTCCTAGTTACAAATTACGGGGGCTGATTGACTGTAGCTTGAGCTAGGGATTTAAACGACATTTGGCAGCACAAACTGATAATTGCAACAAGCAGACATTAATTTAAAGCGAAGTATTAGGTGCTAGCTTATACCTCAACATTTTTTCTTAGTCCGTATAAACAGTCAACACACAAAACGAGCGGCTTCACTGGCTCACATTCCCGTGGAGTGTAGCGCCTGACAGTCACAGCGTCAAAGGAAAGTTGACCCTGTCTACTGTAAGAAGCCATACAGAAAAACTAGGGATAGAGTTCCACTGATTTTTAACCTACAAAGTATATGGAGGTGAGTGGCGAACTTCACGCCCCGGCCGGTTTACATACACCCACGTACGAACCCCGGTACCCAGTGAATAGAAGACTGGATAAGTCCCAGGACCGGTAGGAAACCTAAACTTTCTAGCCTGCGCTGTTGGTAAAATGGCTTCTTCACTGTTATCAGAATCTTTGATTTTTCTTACAGCCCAATTCAGACATTGGTCGCCCGAAGTATACTGGTGTCCCTAGTTACCATCTTTGTCTTACAGTAACAAGATATCACCAGGATTTGAATATCGGAATCAGTTACTAACAGTCTTTTTTTATATGGCCAATCCATCACATTTATGGTTGAAATACGTTAGGGTTTAGCTCAATTGTGTTAGAATCTTGCTTCAAATACCAAGTAGTCGGCAACCAAATATGGGAAATTATATAACCTGAATAATAGGAAAATCTCAATGAACACGACACCCTATTTTCCAGAACTGGCTAGTTACGTCCCTGGGTAAGGAACATCCGAATTCGAGAGGAAGACTTGTCTAATCCATTCCACATTAGAATAAAAACAGAATGGCAAATGTAGTCAATAAAGACGTGCTTTGGAAAAGACTACACGATTAAATTGTATTAAAGTCATGAACCAGCCAATTATAAATAAACAGAGGAGAAAGCTTAATGCTAGGCTAATGACACGTTACTTCTAGCCACCGCGACGTGTCCAAGTTCACAATACGAATGTCCCTGAACGACGTCCAAACTTCCTACGATTCTACCAAAATTACATAAATTTGCCTTTTATTCGACATCGTTTTCACATTGCGCATAACGTCATCGCGTCTAATATATTTCGTCGAGTGAGAATGATAGTCTTAATTACACACGACACCACAACAAAGTAGAAAACACTGAAGAGCTTAATGTTCAGAGAGGCAGGTCGCCTGCAGATCGAAAAGAGGTAAAACTGGCCATTCGCATACCTAGATATATGGGATAGGTGAAGGTGTACTTCCACACATTCCTGACTTCGAAACTGGAGGAAAGTGAGTGGTCAACCACCCCGGCCGCTATACTCCTGGAAAAGTACCCTTCCGTACCCATGAAACAGGATGGCTGGTGCAGACCCCAGAGACAGTCTTGACGCTACTATTTGGAATCATCTTGCTACTGCCAAGAATCGAACAGCGATTCTTCGGTCATCTACAATGTGATCTAGTCACTAAACACACTACACTATCCCACCCCCTTGAGGACACAATGATTGTGTACGTTACATATAAAACTACCATTTGTCCCTCAGGGGTTAATGATGTTTAGCGAAATAATTCGTATTCATATCAGAAGCAATGGAACCCATAAATAAACTGAAAGGCAAAATGCATTGTTTATTTGCGCAGGAGGGAGTAGGCCTGCCACTGGGTTAAGCAAATATGGTCATCATATACAGAGGCTTACAGACAAGGAAGGGCATAGGAGGTCGTTTGCATTAATAATAGGATACAGCAGCAGGTTTCTGCGGAAAAGAGTCACTAATATTAAGTGTACAGTCTGTAATGATTTAGTGAGATGATTTTTCTGTGGACTTGTTCGTAGTCTAACTTTGGAGTACTACGTTTCGAAAGCCGACTCTCCTTCCACCTTCACGTAAAGGAAAGCACTTAATCTGGTGGACTCCTTAGAAGTATTCTCACTCTGTGCCCGAAGACTAAGAAATTTCTTTCATAGTCAAGAGAAAGAAAATCACTTCAGTAAGTTACAAACCAACGTCACAGAGGGTTGAATCTGTGATAAATTTTGCGTTCTATCCCCACCCTCTTGGGCCGGTAATTTTTCATTTCTACGTCCGATTCCTGGCTACAACCCGTTTAAATATTTGTGTTTCTGCTGTGGTCCTAACGATCCAGGTGCAGCTTCCTAACAGTGAAGTTCTTGCCAGCTGTAGTGCAGACTTCACTTGCTGTGTGATAAAGAGTCTGTCTCCTTCTCTTTCTGTGGTTCAATTATTAATGAACCTTAAACATACTGGAAAAATTCTATTCAAGTTTGCAATATTTCACTCATTTGTTTTAATTACCAGAGACGATCATGAACACACTTCTAACTATGGTTTAACTTGACAGGAAAACTTGCGTTTTCAATGTAAGAGATCATTATAAGACAGGACTAATGAGTTATTATGCACAGAATGGGGTGACCTTTGCGTTTAAAGCCCACTAAGTAATGATGAAAATATGCCTGTACACTTTTTGCATAAAGATAAAGAATAAAATATGCTTCTATAATCGCCATTCATTAGTTATGTTATGGAATTTTAGCGCACAGAATGATAGTCTGACAGAAAGACTCATCTTCCTTTCACCACCAAAACTACCAACTGAATTTACAAAAAATTATATTAGCATAAATCACTCAATAATCTGATGGTCGAATTTAATGTCAGTCCGAATCAGTCCAATATTAACAAATTTGTTCAGGTAAAGTTCCATTTAAAATTTATTAATTTTTTGAAAAGATAGCTCAATCGATATAATTTATCACAACACACAGGGTAACCCTATATTTCATTGGTGCCATTAAATTTTACGTGAAATACCTGTTTGGTGATTAACGAACTGGACTAATGAAGAATTATGATTGGGGATAATTCGACGTGAAATATCTAGCGGTGTTGTGACTATGTAACGAAATGACCTGTAAGGAGTTATATCCCAGTTTGAAACTAAATAAAAAACGAAGGGTAGTTCCAAGAACTACATTTCCATGTGCAATGAACGAACGGCCGATCTCAGAGGCCGCGCGGTCTAAGGCGTGGGTTTACGGCCTCTCGCTTGCTGGGATTGTGGGTTCGAATCCCGCCGGGGAAATGGATGTCTGTGTTGAGTGTTGTGTATTTTCAGGTAGAGGTCCCTGCGACTGGCTGATCACTCGTTCAGAATAGTCCTACTGACTGTGATGCGTCGTTGTGTGTGATCTAGAAACCTCAAGAATGAGGAGGCCATGGTCCGCAGTGCCACGGGGGGGGATGAACGAACATAAGGTCATTAAAGTATGCAGACATCCTATGGAATTCGAAAATGTATGCACTACCTTGGAAATAATAGGTCACTTCTCTTGTTTAATTATTTCATTGTGGCCATGTCATGTAATTAGTGAGTGTCTGTAACTTTCAATAGCATGCAGTAACTAATCAGGCGAAAACCGTTCACTACAGCGGAGGCGTGGACTGATTCAGGTTTCATAAGCCTCAAAAAGTATGCTAAAAAATAAAATAATCCGAATTGCAGAAGTTAAAAAAAACTCTGTTTAGTTATTCATATACTTTTAGTTATACTCATTTTCTTCCGAAGGCCTGAGTGAAAAAAAACACACACACACACACGTGAGACCTGGACATAGATGGGAAACTGAAACTGTATATTCTTTAATGTTTTCGCTTCTCAGCATAAGGTCAGCGGAATGGTTCACCGTTGGATACTTCGTTGTGACAGTGCGCATTACCCTTCATATAACAATTTTTATTTTACATTTCTTTTATATGAACACACATTATTTTATATGGGAAGACATTAACAGGGTACCTTCCTAAATAGATCCCAAGAGAAGGAGGATGTGGTGGTGGTGTGTGTGTGTGTGTGAAATGGATTCATTTGGTTCAGAACAGGGACCAACTTTGGGTTCGTGGGAATATTGCCTAATTTCATGCTTCCGCCGCGTTGTAAATTAGATTTTCGTTCTTTAGGGACTTTACGCAGCGTAGAATGGTAGGTCCATACCTACTTTACGGGACAACTTATCGGTCTCATCTTCAGGGACCTTGCACCTTGAAGATGAGACGTACAAGTTGTCCCGAAACGTCGATACCAACTGCCATTCTACGCTGCATAAAATCCCAAAAGGGCGCAGATCTGGAGACAATGTTGTATATACAATGAGGGAAACTCCTGGGCTTATTTTGAAGGACTCTTCTCCGTTTACTGAGTACATGGTACAGTTGGATAAATTCCGATTTAGTTCAATAGTTCAGTTCTAAGTGTAATCCCAATTAAGGCTACTTAGAAGCCTACATTATTGCTGCCTGATGATAAAGAAAGTTATCTGCATAATAAAATGGGATAGCTTAGATTGTGACGAGATGGGATATGAAATACTGAGAATTCCAAATCCCTTCTCCTTATAGTCAGTATTTTATCATGAATTACGTGACAGTATACTTGCTCGTAAAATAAATGCAAAAATATGTGCACCGAAGTTAAGTACACAAAGCAGCATGAGTAGCAGACATATGATGTTTATTACTGCCCAGTGTAATGGCGCAGTAATTAAATGTAATTACATTAAGAGGCAATAAAGTACATCATGGTGTGTTGTGCACAATTAACGTTGCAATATGCAGAAAACCTGCACGCGAAACAATTTCCCCAAGGTATTTTCAGTTCAAAACATTGTAATGAATGCGTTGGTAACCTTCCTATCACCAACAGTTCGGAATTTAAAATTAAATGCGTGTAAACGTATACAATGTGCCATGAAAGGTCACGCGAGAAGCAACGAATAGAAGTACACGTGTACATTCTACATAAACGAATTTTATCTGAAATTTTTCGCTCGCGCTTTTAGCTTTTCCCGAAAATAATCACATATATTTTAAAAACAGACCTCTACCTTCTTTCAATGTGCAAGAACGGCTGCTCTGAATATTCATGTGATAGCAGTGGATCGCTATTGGAAAATGGTGCCAAAATGGAAATTGGGGTGTAGTGATGCGTAGAATTATGCAGGATCTATGAATGGGCTATGATAATATCCACCACTATACAGCACGCTGTTTTTAACATTCATAGGTCCATGCATCGCTAATATATACTCAGAGTCAACCAACAAGATGCAACTTTTTTCAATATATTTCTGTAAGACGCTCTACATGTTTCAGGCGGGTTTTCCGTCCATCATCAGGAGCCCAAAACTGCACATACAGCGTCAGGCATTTGTCAGATCAATACTGCTACGTGCTGCTAGCCTGGACAGGATGGAACTACATAAATACCTGACGCTGTATGTGCAGTTTTGAGCTCCTGATGATAGACGGAAAAACTGCCTGAAACATGTACAGCGCCTTGCAGAAATAAATAAATTGCAAAAAGTCGCATCTTGTTGGTTGTACTCTGAGAATACAGTACGCTGTGTCACTATAGATTCCTGCGCACTAATAATGCCAAGTCGAGCAACAGACTTCGTAGATAAATTTCAGTAATACAATTAGCGAGAAAAGGGGACAGGGAATGTGCAGCCGAACATGCGTAGTGAAGGCGAGAGAGAGAGAGGGGGGGAGAGAGAGAGAGAGAAATGGCAGGGTCTAGTAAGATGGAGAGAACATTAAAGGTAATTACAAAGAGTAAATCGATATTAACACACCTTCTTGGAGAATTCATGAGGGCATTGCTGCAGCCATATGCGTGGAGGGGTACTGAACGCGGTCCATAATTCGACAGAATATGTTCTCGGTATTAATATTGGTGCAAGAGACAAACAAGAAGTCCTCATTTTATCTAACCCGTGTCGTTTGGTCCCTTCCTGTCGGCTCGCTCATGGCACAAAATATAGGCAATCAGGCACGCCCACACGCACCCTATCAAAGACAGTTTGGTAAGTCTGCAAGCGTCAATACACAGTCAATTTGCTGTGGTGAACCAAAGTGCGTGTCGAGTTTATCTCCGATACATGTGCTTATTAATATCGGTAACACAGAAACTGTCGTAAATTCGGACGAATGTTTACTAATGTGCTGCCTCCAAACATGAATGCCGTTTACAAGTGTGGAGGTCTCAAGCAACAGGTTCCGTTTGATACAGGACAAGACCGGAGAATATGCTAGAAAACACGCTATCTGGGGAAAAGACTTGACGAAATTGGAGCTCGAATGGTGACATCTCCTAGAAAATGGTTGGTTTGACTTGAACAACAAACAGGCGTGTCTGGATCAACAGCAGGAACTGCAGTAAAGCTGCTGCATTTGCGTCTATGTAAGAAAAACATGGTTCATGAACTCTATGACGCAGCTTGTGAGGCAAGGCTGGATTTTGGTACTTTTCATTTGAAGCATGTTGGAGTAATACACCCCATACACAGTATTTTTGACACAGGGCTTGGTTTCATCTCAGTGGATACGTGACATCTCAGAATAAGAGATACCGGCCCGCAGAAAACCCCACGATGCTACATGACACGAAATGTCATTACATGAAGGCAAGTCTGGTGTTTGGTGTGTTATGAGTGCAACTAGGATTGCTGGGTTCAATTCCTTTTCGAAGACCATAAATTCAGACGGTTAATGTTGTACAAATTCTGACAATATTCGTCATGATGGTAACATTTTTAATGAAATTCGTTTCGTTGCTGACATAGGTCTCCTCTTTCGCTACATCTTTGCCATGTTATTTGTGTTTGTGGGACGTGTTAAGGATATAATGTGTGCAAAACATCATCGTGTTAGTTGAAGACGATATGAACAAGAAAACACTCAGGAAGTAGAATCTTCCATTTTACCAACAGAACTTCGACGTGCAATGAACTAGGTATTTTTTTTTGACGCGCGTCTGTGAGCCAAGGGGAAACGCCATTGTCACCATATTCTTTCAACCGAGATAAGGTGAAAGCAGGAGTAATATATTAAGCTAGTAATTTCCAGTCCTTTCTTTATACAGATAAAGTAAAAGAACGAATAAGCGTAACACTGAAGCACTGCTTATGCTGACCAGCGTGGAATGGAATAGGGGAATGACGAATGCTATATGTCAGATAAAACAACGACCATATACTTACATTACCATTCCCGAAGCGATGCGGATGTAATTCGCAACCAGTCCTTTTCGTGAAAACTAAGTGGCTGTGCTTGGCAAGAAATTCTCCTTGTCTAATTGAACTCAATATTCATTACCCTGTCCACATGAGGAGAGCCACCTATCCTCTTCTATACCAAATGAACACACACAAACACGCGCGCACACACACACACCCTACAGACTTATTTCTGTAACACAATGGGATGTTTCCTTCTCAGTGTGATGTGCGAGTCTACCAAAGAACTGTGAAATACAAATAATCTTAACATGGCACCTACGTTCTTGTCCTGGACATTTTACCAGTAAGGGGCGTTTGCATTAAAGAAGCCGATTTCAAGCAGGTCTTGATCTTCTGCAGTAAAGTTATTTACTTTTTATTTCCAAAACCTCGAAACATTACCCGTTCCTAATCTAACCTTAGACTCTCAATTAAGTTAATTATGCCAGCAACTCAGAAGCTGTTGTTGGCGCGACTACGGAAACAGTACATTTTTCAATTTCCCTCTCATTGAAACAGGGCGGAACAAGTCTCGATTAAAAGGCCTGCACATTCAGCACATCATGTTGATTCGGTTATTATTCAAATATGCAGGCACCAGGAGTCATTACTGAATGACCTCATCAAATAAATGAAATTGCGAACAAAATATCTGCCCTAATTTTTTTCAGATCATCTTGTATAAATATACTCTTCATCTGTCAGTAACATCATTGTGATACTATAAATCATGTCTGTATTTCCGCTTACACAGAGACGCCCCACAGTAGGTTTACTGTCACTCTCAGAATCTGTCACTCACTCACTCACACACACACACACACACACACACACACACACACAAAACATATATTTAACGTTAAAGTGCTACAAATAGCCTCTAACCTTCAGTAATGCGAAATATTGTATGAACAATATGTTCGGTTGATAATTGGAAAGTGACAGGTTAAGAAACCTGCACGTATCACAACACGCCACACAAGGGAAGGGCGTGGTCTTGGTCAACCTCGAAAGTAGTTCCGTCATCAGTTCATGACAAAGGTGGTCTAGCTTGAGGAGGGCTGAGAATTAGCAGTACTCCGGACCAGATTCGAAACCTCGCATCCTACAAATGTACGTCCGTTACTTTACTGCTGCAGTATCCAGACAACAACGTAACGAATGCTGAAGGAACACAGTGTGCAGCACCATCGAAAATGGCCCAAATTTCTTTACGAAACTATACAGTGGCCTTCAATGCTGCATACGAATATCGCTTATGATTTTCCTTGAAGCTAATTAATGACCGTGTATTTCGTGTCCTCACACGGAAGACAAAATTGCAAGTCAACTTGTTTTTTTCAAACTACTGTATAGAAAAGTTATTTTCTTGGCGTTAGAATTTCGTACTTCACTTGTACTCATGAGATGGTATTTGGAATTGCGACTGAAGAACAGAATGGCCAGAGTCGCTGAAAGCTGTCACAGTCAACCAAGGTAATGCCGAGGTAATCCTTTTAATAGGTCACAGCCATTTGCTTCATTCTTAATTATTGACACAAGCAACTGTTTACGTCGAATTTGAAAGTCTAAAGAAGAAAGAGAATTTTCTCACGACCCGAACAAATTATACTCGATACTCGCGCAGTAAGTGTTTTAGATTGGGTCGCTACTTACTGAGTTAACACGATGCCTCGGACAGATTGTGACCAATCGCAATCGTTAGAATTGAAACAACCGTCACCTAACAAGCGTTTTAAGCACAGTTCTTGCTATATGCACCGACTGTGTTAATATTCAGCAATTGTACATTCCGTCTACACAGGATGTTTACGTTTTGCATTATTCTGATGATGAAAAGCAACTGTGTCATTCTACAGCCATAACCAATCAGTCTTCAAGATGGAGGCAGAGCACGCACACACACACATAACACGGCACAAATTAAATTTCAAAATATTGTCAGGCGTGCACAAATCCCGGGCGCCATGTCGTCGTGGTGACTAAACCTTTTATGGTGACGCCTAACATTTGTGGGCCCTTACTATGGAACTTGCTTCATGTCACCATTCTGGCGACTGGAATTTTTTAGATGACTTTTGAATATGTGAGATTTTTCTACGCCCTTGATTTCGAGATATCGCGAGCTTTAATAACAGTAATAGCTAACTACTGCCGCTGGCGTCACACTCAATGCAATTTAACACCTTCAATGCGCAGCCACTATTTTTATTTCGTATTTAAATAAACTAGCTGAAATTGGAAAGCCTGGTTAACAGTACGATGAGGATATAATGTTACCAGCATTATTGCGTATTAACAAATGTTTACGGCTTACGCTTAATTAATTTTTGAACATTTTATCCTTTTGTATATTCCGATTTTTTATTACAGCCGTGCACCAGTTAACAGTGTTTGGCGCGCCAGTAGTGGTACACGTACCATAGTTTAAGAAACCATAATCTACGTATGTTCTGCATCGTCATCATTGCCCTAGATAGGATATTCTTTTCTTTCTTAGTCTAGCCTCTTTATCTACTCACTGTTGAGGTGTATGGGGTTATTGTTGCACATGATCACATTCAGTGACACCTGCACACTCGGCTGGACTCCTCTGAGCGAGGGATCGGCCCGTCGCAGAGACCTCTACATGACAACACGCAACATTCATAACAGTAAGACACACGCCAGACGAGAGTCATACTAAAACTAGGAAAGAACCATGTGCAGTGTAATATCCCAATGTATTTTGCAGTAACCACTGTTTCCTACTTGGTATCACTGTCATCCAGTAATAAAAGTCCGTAAATATTACCGTGACAAACAGATAGGGGCTGCGGGGTCCCTACTGCATAACCACTCATTTAACTACTCTAGACTCTTCGTGGGGGTTTCTGAAGCGTGCCGTCTGTGGACGTCCTCTTACAAGGACGACTCAAACTCTGGAGAGTTTATACCAGACGTAACGTCTCAGTTGGCTGGCTAAAACACAGGTACCTTTGTTACACCCCACATACTAAGTATGGGCCACCACATTTAGAATAATTTGGGGGAGGGAGTGCAGTGAGTGGAGAAACATTACATTTACAGACGCCTTTATAATATAAATTTCTTTCTTACTCTCACCCTTTTCTACCTACCCATTATGGGTGTAGAGCGTTATTATTGCATTCGATTACACTGAATCACACACACACACACACACACGACAGAATTCTTGACGAGACTTCCGCCGGACGCAAAGACCTCTGTCTGACAACACACAAAACACAGAGACATCCATGCCGCCGGGGAGATTCGAACCACCAAAGCCATTAAGCGATCGGCCGGCAGACCCATGCCTAGACCGTGCGGCCACTGGGGTCGGCTTGTAACAATAATGAAATTCAAAAATCCTGAATGCGTCACGTACTTCATATCACATTGGGCTTCGCAGCAGCAGCAGCAGTAACAACAACAATAACAAAAGAGAGAGAGAGAAGAACTTGTAATACTCGTTCGTAGATGAAAGCAGACCAGCCTCGTGGTCTAGTGGTCGGAGTCTCTGACTACTAATCATGAGGTCCCGGGTTCGATTCCCGGTTCTACCGTGGGAATTTTCCCTGAAGGGGAGGATTCCCGCGGTGACCATGGT
>Ga0123357_10003787_pt1 | contig 17500 bp, 18 predicted proteins | sample TergutEmb28metaG_FD_89873 | JGI IMG/M metagenome (GOLD analysis project Ga0123357, IMG submission 89873) | Embiratermes neotenicus P4 segment gut microbial communities from Petit-Saut dam, French Guiana - Emb289 P4 | ecosystem: Host-associated > Arthropoda: Insects > Digestive system > Gut ... | reverse complement strand
TGTCCGGCGTATGGCCTATCTGGATTCAGCCCAAGATTGACCAAAATCTCGACATAATTTTCAATTCCACGTATCAGCAGATAAAAGACGCTCTTGACCGTTATCCCGAAGCGAAAGCTGTTTTCATAACGAGCCCGACGTATAACGGCGTCGTAACCGAGCTCGGTAAAATAGTGGATCTTTGTCACAGAAGAGGGAAAATCGTGCTTGTCGACGAAGCGCACGGCCCTCATTTGATATTTAACAATCAGTTTCCCGAATCTGCCGTTCGCGCAGGCGCGGATTTGTGCGTGCAGTCGACGCACAAAATACTGTCGGCGTTTTCGCAGGGGTCTGTGTTGCAGTGTAATTCCAAGCTTGTCGATTTTAACAGAGTGAAAAAAGTTGTTTCGATGCTGCAGACCACAAGCCCTAATTATCTGACCTTGGCGACGCTCGATTTGGCTAGAAGGCAGGCGGTTTTGAAAGGCGGCGCGATGTTCGATAAAGTAATCGAAGCCGCGGAGTGGGGAAGAAATTACATAAACCACAACATAACTTCGATGAAATGCTTTACCAGAAAAGAAATACAGCGCGAAGGGTTTGATTTGGACGTTACGAAACTTACCGTTAACGTTACGAAAACCGGGCTTTCGGGATATGAAATAGAAGACATACTCGCTAAAAAATACAACATACAGCTTGATTACGCCGATATTTTCAATTTGGTGGCAATCATGGGCATAGGCTCCGATAAATCCGACGTAGAAGCTTTCGTAAACGCTCTTAAAGAAATAGATAAGAAGTATCACGGCAAACAGAAAAATTGGACGCTTCAGATACCGTCGCTTGCCACGGAAATGGTCATGATGCCGAGAGACGTATATCTTTCGAACAGCACGAAAAGAGTAGCTTTGAATAAATCGGTAGGGCACGTGGCGGCTCAAACGCTCACTCCTTATCCTCCCGGAATTCCGGTTTTGATTCCTGGCGAAAGAATAACGAAGGAAATTTGCGACTATCTCATAGACATGTCTTCCAAAGACATAAGAATAAGCGGTCAGGAAAGCGACATGCTTAAAACCGTAAAAGTTTTTACGAACTAAATAATGGGGAGCAAGATGAACAAAAAAGACGCGGCAGGCATTAAGAAAATTTTAATTCAGAGAAAAACGGAACTTTTAAATAAGGTTAAAAACACGCAGAAAGACCTTGATTCTTCCTCGGAAGAAAACGTAGGCGATGAAATAGACACGGCAACTCAAAACAGCCAGAAAGAAATGTATTTCGAGCTGGCCGCAAACGATAAAATAACTTTGGACGCCATCAACGACGCAATCGCGAAGATAGACAAAGGCATTTACGGAAAATGCGAGTGCTGCGGTGAAAATATAAGCATGGAAAGGCTGAAAGCCATACCGTGGACGCGTTATTGCATTAAATGCCAGGAAGAGGCCGAAAGACCTAAAAAATAAAATATGCATAATATTTTCGGCGCGGCAGCGCCAGAAGTTCTGATAAAATGGGTTGAAAGCGCGGCGGTTTTCGTATTGATATTTACCGTCGGTTTTTTGTTTAGGAAATACGTCGTAAAATTTTTGCAGAAAATTTTGTCAAAGTCCGGGCTCGTTTTGAGCGACGACGCGGTAAGTTCTTCCGGACATTATGTTTTGTTCTGGTTCTTTCTCATAGCTTTATACTTCGCATTTTTGATATCTCCGATGGATCATTCAAACGAGACCATTATTAAGGCGTTTTATGTTTTGTTTGCCTTTTCAGTGGTCGTGCTGATAGCTTCGATAGTGTCAAAGATATTCAAAAGAGCGGTTGCCGAAGCCATCGGCGTCAATATAATAAGATTCGTGGTGATACTTGTCGGAGCGATTCTTATATTGAATCAGATAGGAGTCAAGCTGACTCCGATATTGACGGCTCTCGGAGTAGGTTCTTTGGCTGTCGCGCTTGCTCTTCAGGATACTTTAAGCAACTTTTTTGCCGGAGTGAATATCTTGGCTAGCGGGCAGATAATGCGCGGAGATTACATACAGCTTGACAGCGGGCAGGAAGGCAGAGTGATAGAAGTAAATTGGAGAACCACCCGCATCATGGAGATGTCGAATAACGTGGTGACTATTCCGAATACGAAAATCTCGTCGGCGGTAGTCAAGCATCTCAAATCGGCAAACGCTTCGGAGATTACATCCGTGGTAAAATGCAGGGTTTCTTACGGAAGCGATTTGGAAAAAGCGGAGTCCGTCGCTATTTCGGCGGTAGAAGAAGTTTTCGATAAATCCGAAGGCGCGGTTAAAGCGTTTAAACCCATAGTGCGTTTCGGCGAATTTGCCGACTCTTCTATAAATTTCAGCGTGATATTCAAAGTCAGAGACGTGTATGCGCAGGGAGCTATAGTTCACGAAGTCATAAAAAACATCAATAAGAGGTTTGACGAAGCCGGCATAATAATGCCGTTTCCTCAAAGGGTAGTAACTCTTAATAAAGATTGAGGAATATGCAAATGAAGTTTGTTTTAAGCTCAAAAATATTTAAGGCTACGGTAACCGAAGCCAATATAAATTATAAAGGCAGCATAACCATAGACAGCGAGCTTATCGATAAGGCTGGACTTTGGGTAGGCGAAAAAGTTCTGGTAGTTTCCAATACCACAGGCGCAAGACTTGAAACTTACGTAATACCCGGGGAATCCGGAAGCGGCGTAATGTGCATGAACGGCGCCGCCGCTCACTTGATAAACAAAGGCGAAGAGATAATAGTAATGGGCTTTACACTTTCCGAAAAGCCCGTAAACGCAAAAATTGTTTTCGTAGATAAGAACAACAAATGCGTTAAAGTTGACAGTTTGTATTAAGCAGTATTTATCGGGGCGTGGCTCAGCTGGCTAGAGCGCTCGGTTCGGGACCGTGAGGTCGCTGGTTCAAATCCAGTCGCCCCGATTTTAGTTTTTACTTCGGCTTTTGAATTTTTGCTTCCTTACACTCCGCCTCATTTGCGTTTAAGCAAACTTTGGCGTCGCAAGCGTCGCAAAAACTCAAAATCCTTTGTAAAAAAAATTTTAACCAAGGGATTTAGAATGGCTGTTCAGTTAGATCCTCTTCAACTATATTTCAATGCCATAAGCAACATAAAACCGCTTACAAAGCAGGAAATGTCCGTCCTTTGGAAAAAATCCAAGAAAGATAAAAAGGCTTTTCATAAGCTCGTAGAACAAAATTACAAGCTCGTAATTCCCATAGCCAAAAGATTCATGAAGAAAGGTATAGATTTCATGGACTTGATCGAAGAGGGAAATATGGGGCTCATAAAAGCAGTTGAAAAATTCGACCCTTCGAAAAATATCGCTTTTTCCACTTATGCCGTTTACTGGATAGAGCAGTTTATCCGCAAGTCCGTCGAAACTCATGCCAAAACCATAAGAATTCCGTCGCACGTGTGGGACGCTTTGAATTTATGGATGAAAACATACAGCCAGCTCAGAGAAAAATTCAACCGCGAGCCTACCGTAGACGAAATTGCCTCGAAGCTGAAATTGAATAAAAAACAAACGGCAAATATTTTAAGAGCTTCCACGGTTTTCAACGGCACAAGCTCCCTCGAAACCCCTATAAGCGAAGACGAAGACGTTTTTGTTAAAGACGTAGTGGCCGACGACAGCGTTAAATCTCCCGAATCCGTAACCGAAATTATAAGAACCAAAGACGATATTTCGACGGCGTTAAATCACCTGCCTCTGCGCGAAAGGGAAATAGTCAGAATGCGCTTCGGGCTGGGCGGAATAAAGCCCATGTCGCTTGAAGATATAGGCAAGCTTCTAAAAATTTCCAGGGAGCGCGTCCGCCAGCTTGAAATAAGAGCTTACAGGAAACTAAAAGGAATTTTTCTGAGATTCGGTCTTATAGATAAAGTTGAAGCGAGCAATATGGCGTTGGACAGCAGAAAAGCCAGCAGAGACAGAAGACACGAGGGTAAAAAATATCCTCAAAAACTTGAGAGACGCAAAAATAGAGACAGAAGGGTTTAAAATGGCGGATTTAGCCAAAGAAGTTTCATTGTCTATACGAGACGTTAAAGATTTTCCCGTCAAGGGGGTCATTTTCAAGGATATTACTCCAATTTTCGAAAATATATCGCTATTTTCGAAAATAATAGATTTTTTTGCGCAAAAATTTTCCGATATGAAAATAAATAAAATCGCCGGAGTCGAGTCTCGCGGATTTTTGTTCGGGGCGCCGCTCGCTTTGAAAATGAATATTCCTTTTGTTCTTATACGCAAGAAAGGGAAACTTCCCGGAAATACCGCCGAAGTGAGCTATGACCTCGAATACGGCACGGCCACAATAGAAGCTCACAAAGATTCTTTCGAATCCGGCGATAGAGTTTTGCTTATCGACGATTTGCTTGCTACCGGCGGCACGGTCAACGCTTCCGTCAATCTCATAAAAAAATTAAAAGCCGAAGTCGTCGCATCGGCTTTTGTCGTTGAGCTGTCTTTTCTAAAAGGCAGAGAAAATATAACCGATAAGAATATAGAAGTCGTTTCGATACTCAAGTATTAGTTCTCTCCGCAAACTCCTCGTTTTTAATTCTCATTCGCAGTTCCAATGTCCCTGTAGCTCAACTGGATAGAGCAGATCCGTCCTAAGGATAAGGTTGGAGGTTCAACTCCTCTCAGGGACGTTTTTGCTTCGGCTTTCGTCTTTTTGCGTTGCAAAACCCGCACTCATTTAGGTTTAACTAAATTTCGCTTGATTTTGCTTAGCAAAAATACGAAATCCTTCGCAAAAAACATACCTTAAACTTCGCCGTCGCAGGCGTTGCAAAAACTCCAAATGCTGTGCAAAAATATTTGTCATCCCTCGCCTCTTGCGGGGTGAGTGTGCGACGAATAAGGAGCACGAGTCACGAACGGGCGCGAGACGTGAGCGCACCGGAAGTAGCTCGACTACTTGGGCAGGGTGAGGGGTTGTTGTAGTCTGGGATCTGCCGTTAAAATAAAAAAAAGCAGCCTACGGAAATTCTCCGTTGGCTGCTTTTTTATTCTTATTTGTTACTTCGTAGTCGTATCCACAATCACAGATTTTATAAACTTATCGGCTTTTTCGGCGTTCTTTTCTGACGAGGGGTATATTGCCAGCGCCTGCCAAAATTCTTTTTCGTTTTTTATCAGAAGTTCTTTGAGGGCAAAATCTTTGCCGTCTTTTTTGAAAGTTCCGTCAAGAAGCAGAGAGTCGAATCCGGCTACGGGATTTTCCGTTATTGTAAACTGGAAATCGTAATCTCTGAACATCTTTTTAATCGAATTGGCTGCCATTAAAAGATTTAAGTCCGACTTGTTCTGCGAATAAGTTACGACATATTGGATCTTTCCGCTTGAAGCTTTATAATAAACAACATCGTCTATGTTATCGGAATTTTCCTTAGAGGAGCTTTCATTTACAACGCTTCTTTTCATGTGTTGGGCTTTTACCGTTATATGAGCTCTTTGAAGGTGCTGTACATAAGCCCTTTTTGAAAAACTGTAAGCCAGTAAAACAAGCGCTACGCAAACCAAAACAGCCAATACAGCCCTATACTTTTTCATGTATTTATCCTCGTTGAAGCGGTTATTTTGGTATAATATACAAAATTATGATTAAAATTACAGACTTAAATAAATCATTCGGCTCGCGCGTACTGTTTGATAATCTTAACCTAAACGTAAACGCCAAAGAAAAAATAGGCCTTGTAGGAAGAAACGGTCACGGCAAAACCACTTTGTTCAAAATGATTCTTGGACAAATGGATTACGATTCTGGTTCTATAAACATTCCAAAGAATTACAAAATAGGCTATCTTGAACAGCATATAAGTTTTACAAAACCTACCGTCGTGGAAGAAGCCTGTCTTGCGCTGCCTCAAAGCGAAAAAGACGAAACGTGGAAAGCCGAAAAGATTCTTTCGGGTCTCGGTTTCTCGTCAATCGATATGCTAAGAAACCCTTTTGAGTTTTCCGGCGGATATAAAATACGAATAAACCTAGCCAAAGTTTTACTTTCGGACTCCGACATGCTCATGCTCGACGAGCCCAACAACTATCTGGACATCGTTGCTATAAGATGGCTGTCGCAGTTTTTGCGTTCGTGGAAAGGCGAGCTTATGCTTATTACGCATGACAGAAATTTTATGGACAGCGTTATAACTCATTGCGCGGCAATTCACAGAACAAAAGCGCGCAAGGTCGAGGGAACGACTCAAAAACTTTACGAACAGATAGACAAAGAAGAGGAAATTTACGAGAAGACTAGATTAAATATAGAGAAAAAGCGCAAGCAGACCGAACTTTTCATCAGGCGTTTTAGGGCGAAAGCTCGGCTTGCCGGAATGGTGCAGTCTCGCATTAAGTCGCTTGAAAAGCAGGAAAATCTTACGGAGCTCTCGGCGCTTGAAGATTTGGATTTTTCTTTTTCGTCGCTGCCGTTTAACGCCGCTAAAATGATGGGCGTTCACAATTTGAGGTTCGGATACGACAAAGATAATACCTTAATTCAAAATCTGAGTTTTGACGTTTTAAAAAAAGAAAGAATTTGCGTGATAGGCAAAAACGGAAAAGGAAAATCCACGCTTTTAAAACTTTTAGCCGAGCGTTTGCGGCCGTCGGAGGGCAGCATAAAAAGGCATCCGGATTTAAAAACTTCTTATTTTGTCCAGTCTGACGCGGCGCAGCTAAACCCGATGAAAACGGTTTTCGAAGAGATTGCGGGTGCGGAGACGGATATGTCGGCGCAGAAAGCCAGAAATATTGCCGGCGCCATGATGTTCGGCGGAGACGACGCTTTAAAAAAAATAGATGTTCTAAGCGGCGGAGAAAAAAGCAGGGTTTTACTCGGTAAAATTCTTGCCAACCCCTGCCACCTTCTGCTTCTTGACGAACCCACAAATCATTTGGATATGGAATCCTGCGAAGGCCTGATAGACGCGATAAATAATTTCGACGGTTCGGTTATACTCGTTACCCACAATGAAGAACTTTTGCATAATATTGCCGAGAAACTGATAATTTTTGATCGCGATAAAGTATCTTTCTTTGACGGTTCTTACGCTGATTTCCTTGAAACAAGAGGCTGGGAAGACGAAAGCGGCCAGATAAAAGCTGCGGCGTACCCCAAAAAAGAAAAAGTTTATTCAAAGGAAGAGCTTAAAAAAGCGCGGGCCGTTCTTGTTCAGGAAAAATCGCGCGTCATCAAACCGCTTGAAGAAAAAATAGTTAAGCTTGAAAAAGAGATACTGGCAAAAGAAAAAGAGCTTGCCGAAAATACTCAGAAACTAATAGACGCTTCGTTGAAACAAGACGTTCAGTTTCTTGTGGAAGGGGCTAAGGCCGACAAGCAGCTAAAAAGCGATATAGAATCGATGTATTTGGCTCTTGGCGAGACAAGCGAAGAGCTTGAAAATAAGAGCGAGCATTTCAGATTGAAAATGATGGAAATAGACTGAAATCCGTATTGTTAAAAATCTATGATTTTTGTATAATTTTATGAAATGAAAAAACAAAATTTGGGCGTATATGTTTCGGGCATAATAGAAGAGATAAAAAAAGCCGGCGACAAGGCCGTTTTTAAATATCTTATGAAGTTTGACGGCGTTGATTTGTCTAAAACCGGATTGAAGGTTTCCCAAAAGACAATAGACGCCGGCGCAAACCGCGTGTCTGCGCGCCTGAAAAGAGCGATAAAATCTTCATATTCAAACGTTTTATCCTTCCACAAAGCCGAGTATTCCAACATCAAAAAGAACTGGTCCATAACAAGAAACGGCGTAAAAATCGGACAGTTTTACACTTGCGTTGACTCTGTCGGCATCTACGTTCCCGGCGGGCTTTATCCTTATCCGTCAACCGTCATAATGACGGCTGTTGCGGCAAAAGCGGCTGGGGTAAAAAGAATTGTCATGGTCACTCCTCCGAAAAATATGAGCGACGAACTTTTTTATGCGGCAAAACTTTGCGGTATAACGGAGATTTATTCGGTCGGCGGCGTTATGGCCGTGGCGGCTTTGGCTTACGGCACAAAAAACATAAAAAAAGTTGACATGATAGTAGGTCCCGGAAACGCTTATGTAAACGAAGCAAAAAGGCAAGTTTTCGGAGTTGTGGGCATAGACGCTCTTGCCGGTCCGAGCGAAGTCGCGATAATCGCCGACAGAAACGCTCCGGCAAAATATATTTTCGCGGATATAATGGCGCAAATCGAGCACGGAAAAAATTCCGGCGCATGGCTGTTGTGCAATTCTAAAGAAAAGATAGCTCAGGTAAAAAAACTTTTGTCGGCGGAAGCGTTAAAGCGCATAAAAATTGTTTTATGCTCTTTAGACGACGCCGCTGCGAGAGTAAACGATATAGCTCCGGAGCATTTAGAGCTGCTTGTTAAAGATTGTGGAAGCTTGCTTAAAAAAATTAAAAATGCGGGAGCCGTTTTCGCCGGATACCAAACTCCGACTGCGGCAGGCGACTATTGGGCAGGCCCGTCGCACGTGCTTCCGACAAATGCGTCGGCGAAGTATTCCAGCGGCCTTTCCGTGATGACGTTTATGAAACGCACGTCTTTTACCGAGATGAACAAAAACAACAAAAAAGGTTTTAAAGAAATATCTGATTTTGCAGCTTCTGAAGGAATGAAATACCACAAACAGTCCGCAGAGGTGAGAATATGAAACAGAGAAAAGCAAAAATTCACAGAGTAACGAAAGAGACTAACGTTTTAGCGGAACTCAACTTGGACAATTCGGCTAAGCCGCAAATTTCCACGACTATCGGTTTTATGGACCACATGCTTGAGCTTTTTGCCGCGCACAGCGGAATAGCTTTGAAAATCAAAGCTTCCGGCGACACGCATATCGACGACCATCATTTGGTCGAAGATATGGGAATAGCATTGGGTCTAGCGTTAAAAGAAGCGCTCGGCGATAAAAAAGGAATCGCAAGATACGGGCACTTTTTGCTTCCTATGGACGAAGCGCTCAGCTACGTCGCTCTTGATTTGTCCGGCAGGTTTTATCTCAGCTATGAAGCAAAAATAGAGTTTCAAAAGACAGGTTTCAACTACGATTTAATCCACGAATTTTTCTATGCTTTGGCTTCAAACGCCGGCATGACGCTGCACATAAAAATGCTTAAAGGCAGAAATAATCATCACATAGCCGAAGCTATGTTCAAAGGTTTTGCAAGAGCTTTGGCTCAGGCAATAGCAAAGACAAAAGGGAAGAAGATTCCGTCAACAAAAGGTATTCTCTAAAAGGAGGCTTTAAGATTTGAGCTGAAACAAGGAGCGCGAGGTGCTGAAATAAATGCGTAAGCCGAAGCGCGACGAAGTTGTAAGCCAAATATTAAAGCCGTTATAAGATGAAAAAAATAGCTGTGATAGATTATGGTTTCGGCAATATTAAAAGCGTGCAAAACGCTTTAAATTTTTGCGGAGCTGAGCCGGTGGTTATAAGCTCGCCCGAGAAAATTTCAGAGTTTGGCGGGGCTATACTTCCCGGCGTCGGCGCATTTGGTCCCGCTTCGGAGTTTCTGGTCAAAGACGGTTTTGACGCTGCTATACGCGAATACGTGAAATCCGGTAAAATGCTTTACGGCATTTGTCTCGGATTTCAGCTTTTATTCACGAAAGGCTACGAAGGCGGAAATTATAACGGCCTTGATTTGATAAAAGGCGACGTTAAAAAGTTTGAACTCCCCGATAAATCCATGAAGATACCGCATATGGGCTGGAATAACATAAAGATTACAGATACCGCTGCGGCGAAAAAAATGTTCGCGGGGATTTCCGACGGCGAAAGCTTTTATTTTGTTCATTCGTATTATGCGTCTGCCGAGAATAAAGCGCAGGCGTCGAGCTTTTGCAATTACGGAATAGATTTTTGTTCTTCCGTCGCGTCAGAAAACGTATGGGGAAGCCAGTTTCACATCGAAAAGAGCGGCGAGAAAGGCCTGCGGGTGTTAAAGAATTTTTTGAGCGAGGTTAAGTGATGATAGTAATACCCGCTATAGATATCAGAGGCGGCAACTCCGTCAGGCTCAAGCAGGGCAAGCTTAACGCCGAAACCGTGCACTCTTCGGACCCCGTGTATATCGCAAAGCTTTGGAAATCGAAAGGCGCAAAGAGAGTTCATGTTGTCGATTTGGACGGTGCGTTCAGCGGCGAGAGCGTCAATAAAAAAATAATAAAAAAGATATGCTCGTCTGTGGATATTCCCGTTGAAGTCGGCGGCGGAATAAGAGATTTGAAAAAAATAAAAGAGCTGTTTGACATAGGCGCGGCATACGCGATACTCGGAACCGCGGCGGTTGAAAACCCGCAGCTCGTAAAACAAGCGGTTGAGAAGTTCGGGGCCGATAAAATTATAGTCGCTATCGACGCTAAAAACGGCAACGTTGCCACAAAAGGCTGGGTTGACGTTACATCGGTCAAGGTTTTGGATTTGGCTATGGAGCTTAAAAGTTTCGGCCTGCAGGAAATTTTATACACAGATATTTCAAGGGACGGCATGCTTTCGGGGCCTGATTTCGAAGGTTTGAAAAGCCTTACAAAAACGGGGCTTAGAATAATAGCGTCAGGCGGAGTGCGTTCTATAGACGATTTGATTAAATTAAAAGAGCTTGAGCCTGTCGGCGTTCATGCCGCGATAGTCGGCTCGGCGCTTTATACCGACGGATTTAATTTAGAGAAAGCAATAGAGGTTGTGGAATAATGTTAGGCGTGAGAGTAATTCCTTGTTTGGACGTAAATAAAGGGCGCGTGGTAAAAGGCACGAACTTTGTGAATTTGCGCGATGCCGGCGACCCAGTTGAAATTGCCGAAAGATATAACGCCGAAGGCGCTGACGAGCTTGTTTTTTTGGATATTACCGCCACGCACGAAGGCAGAGACACTACCATAGACTTGGTCAGAAGAACGGCGGAGAAAGTTTTTATTCCGCTTACTGTCGGTGGAGGCGTAAGGACAATAGAAGACATAAGAGCCCTTTTAAACGCTGGCGCAGATAAAGTTTCTTTAAACTCGTCGGCGGTAAAAGATCCCAATATTTTAAAACGCGCCAGCGACATATTCGGTCAACAATGCATAGTTTGCGCCATAGACGCTAAAAAAATAGGCGATAAAAAATGGAATGTGTTTGTGCACGGCGGACGCATAGACACGGGACTTGATGCAATAGAGTGGGCCAAAAAAGTTGAAGCGCTCGGCGCAGGAGAAATTCTTCTTACGAGCATGGACAGAGACGGCACGAAAGACGGTTACGATACGGAGTTATTAAAAGAGATTACTGAAATCGTGCGCATTCCGATTATAGCGTCCGGCGGAGCGGGGAAGCTCGAACATTTTGCGGAAGCTGCCGGTGTCGGCGCGTCTGCGGTTCTGGCGGCGTCGCTTTTCCATTTCAGAGAGCTTACGGTAAAACAGGTCAAAGATTATTTGGAATCAAAAAATATATCTGTGAGGGAATAAATGGAAACGGAAAAAATTGTTAAAAGTTTGAAGTTTGACGACAAAGGTCTTATTCCGGCGGTAGTTCAAGACTGGAAAGATAATGCGGTTTTGATGGTGGCTTACATGAACAAAGAAGCCGTCAAGAGAACGCTTAAAACCAAGAAAGCGACTTTTTGGAGCCGTTCGAGACAGTCTTTTTGGGTCAAAGGCGAAAGCTCCGGCAACATCCAGAAAGTCAAAGAGTTTTACTATGACTGCGATGGAGACTGCATTCTTTTGAAAGTTCAGCAGATAGGCGGAGCCGCTTGCCACACCGGCCACAGAAGCTGCTTTTTTACGAAAGTTACGTCGGCGGGTAATACCAAAACCGTAGGAAAAAAGTTGTTTGACCCGGAAAAAGTTTATAAGAAATAACGCGGAGCGAACATGGCGAAAGTTAAAATATGCGGGTTAGCCAATTACAACGACTCTTTAGACGCCACAAATCTCGGCGCGGATTTTTTAGGATTTCACTTTATAAAAGAGTCTCCAAAAAAAGTTTCGGAGAAAATGGTTATAGATATAGTTTCAAAGCTTCCGCCGTTCGTGACGCCGGTAGGCGTTTTTGCGGACGCGGATGAAAAGACGATAGCTAAAACCGTAAAAAAATGCGGGCTGAAAAACATTCAGTTTAACGGCGGGGAGATTCCCGAGTTTTGCGCTTCCGTTAGAGCCAATCTCGGAGTGAAAGTTTTTAAGTTTGTAAAACTTGCATCGGAAGAAGATTTGCAAAAGCTGGCGCCTTACGCCGGCAACGCCGATTATTTTGTTCTCGACGTTTCATTTTTGGACGGCGAAACCGTTAAGCATAACTTCGAGCTTGCGGCAAAAGCCGCGGCTTTCGGCGTTCCGTTTTTCGTATCGGGCAAAGTTGCTCCCGAAGAAGTCAAAGAAGCTCTGGAAAAGGCTTTGCCTTTCGGCATAGACGCCGATACCGGCATAGAAAGGCTTCCGAAAAGAAAAGATTACGACAAAATGAACGATTTGATACGCTACGCGCACGGATTGAAATAATTCAGAGGATTTATGGACAAATTTAAAGTAGCCAAAGAAACTTTAGAAACCGAAGCCAAGGCCGTCAAAGACCAGATAAAACATCTTGACGCCAACTTTTATAAAGCGGTTATGCTTTTGAAAAACTGTAAAGGCCGCGTGGTCGTCATGGGGCTTGGAAAGTCCGGGCTTATAGGCCGCAAAATTTCGGCCACGATGTCTTCCATAGGCATTCCGTCGGTTTTCGTTCATCCGTCGGAAAGTCTGCACGGCGACTTGGGTTCTTTGATGAGCGGAGATCTTGTGGTAATGCTTTCCTATTCTGGCGAGACGGAAGAGATTAAGAAAGTTCTTCCCGTTTTGCGCAATATGAAAATCAAAGTTATAGTGATGACCGGAAGAATAAAAGCGGAAGTCTGGCAAAACGCGGACTGCATAATAGACTGCAGCGTAGAAAAAGAAGCCTGCCCGTATAATTTGGCTCCGACGTCATCGACTACGGCGGTTCTCGCCATGGGCGACGCGCTTGCTCTTACAGTTTCGAATTTAAAGGGATTCAAAAGAGAGAATCTTGCAATGCTCCATCCCTTAGGCGCCATAGGCAAGAAACTTACTATGCACGTTTCCGATATCATGAGAAAAGGGAAACAAAACCCGGTGGTTTCCGCGGATGCGGCGGTTGAAGACGCGCTTCTTGTTATGACAGGCACGAGAGTCGGCGCGACAAGCATAGTGGATAAAAGAGGCAGAATAATCGGATTTTTTACGGACGGCGATTTGAGAAGACAGCTCCAGAAAGACGAAAAAATTTTGAAAAAGAAAATAACGGAAGTGATGACAAAATCGCCGAGAACGGTGCGTCCGGAAACAATGGCTGTAGAAGCGGCAAAAATTTTAAAAGCTTACAACATAGACAACATCCCCGTAGTGGATAAGAGCAACAAGCCTCTCGGGATTTTGGACCAGGGAGATTTGCTCTCTGAAGGCATTTCGGAATAAATCTATTTGGAGGAGTAATATGGCTACCGAAGAAAAGCAGGCTGTGTCGCCCGATAAGAAAGGTTTTCCGGCGGGCATTTGGACAAAGTGCAAAAAATGCGAGCAGATACTTCTCCAGAAAGATTACGAAGAGAATCTTCTTGTGTGTCCTAAATGCGGCTATTACGGAAGGATAGAGCCGCGCAAAAGAATCTCGATGCTGGCGGACGAAAGAAGTTTTAAAGAAACAAACAAAGATTTAAAGCCCGTGGATTTTCTGCACTTTCCGGGATACGATGAAAAAATAAAAAAGTCTGCCATAAACGACGCGATAGTTACCGGAGAAGTGAAAATAGGCGGATATCCGGCTATGCTTGCGGTAATGGATTTTGGATTTATGGGCGGCAGCATGGGCTCTGTGGTCGGAGAAAAAATTGTCCGCGCCGTAGAAACGGCCATACAAAAAAAATATCCCGTGATAATTCTTTCGGCTTCGGGCGGAGCGAGAATGCAGGAAGGAATCATATCCCTGATGCAGATGGGAAAAACCAGCGCCGCTCTTGCTCGCCTTGCGGAAAAAGGACTTCCGTATATTTCCGTTTTAACCGACCCCACCACCGGTGGAGTCGCGGCAAGCTATGCGATGCTCGGAGATTTAAACGTCGCGGAATCAAAAGCTTTGATAGGTTTTGCCGGCCCCAGGGTAATCGAGCAGACCATCAGGCAGCAGCTTCCGGAAGGATTTCAGCTCTCGGAGTTTCTTGAAAAGCACGGCATGGTGGATATCGTGTCCGAAAGAAAAGATTTGAAGAGCACGCTTATAAAAGCTTTGAAGTTTTTCGACAAGAAGCAATAAGATGTTTTTCGGTTCTTTGAAAGAATACGAAGGAATGAAGCCGGGGCTTTCGAGAATAAAAAAATTTTTGAAAGCTGTCGGAGATCCGCAGGAAAAGCTGCAATGCGTTCATATAGCCGGCACCAACGGCAAAGGCTCGGTTGCGGCGTTTATAGCTTCGATTTTGCAAGAAAGCGGATATAAGACAGGCTTATATACTTCGCCGCATCTTGTAGATATAACCGAACGCATAAAAATCAACGGTTCGGACATAACCCAAACGGTCTTCGACCGGTTAGCGAAAAAGCATTTGGCTCTTGCAAAAAAGCGCAAGCTGTCTTACTTCGAATATCTTACAGCCATAGCTTTCATATATTTCGCGAAGCAAAAAGTTGATGTCGTGGTTCTTGAAACGGGACTCGGCGGAAGGTTTGACGCAACAAACGTAATAAAAAATCCGTTAGTTTCCGTAATAACTTCCATATCTCTCGACCACACCGAGATTTTGGGTTCTACGATAGAAAAGATAGCTTTTGAAAAATCCGGAATAATAAAGAATTCCGAAGTCGTTTGCGGAAGTCTTCCGGAAAAAGCTTTAAAAGTAATAAGCCGCAAGTCAAAACCGTTTGTTTTCGGAAAAAATTTTTGCGCAAGCCGCAAAAGCTTTAAAGTTTTCGATTACTGCGGTTTGAGCGGGAACATCAAAAATTTAAAAGTCGGTCTCTACGGAAAACACCAGATTCAAAACGCGGCGGTCGCGATTTGCGCGCTTGAAGTCATAAAAAATAAAAGCTTTGAAATACGCAATGCCGATATAAAAAAAGGTCTTCTAAATACAAAATGGCCCGCAAGATTTGACATAAGAAAAATCGAAGGCGCGCAATTAATAGTAGACGGAGCGCATAACCCCGAAGGCATTAGCGCGTTTTTGCAGGCGTTAAAAGAGTTCGACGGCGGAAATATAAAAAGAACTTTCATTTTTGCCGCGATGAAAGAAAAAGATTATAAAAAAATTGTGAAAATGACATCGCCTTACGCCGGTAAAGTGATACTGCCAAAGCTGCTCAACGAAAGAGCAGTGGCAGTCGAAAAGTTAAAAAAAGAGTTTTTGAAATATATGTCGTCTGAAAAAATATTTACTTCGGTGTCGGTTGAAGAAAGTTTGAAATATTTGACTAAAAAAGAAAAAGCGGCGGCGGCCGGCTCTTTGTATTTGGCCGGAGAAATCATACGCTGCATCTGAGGAAAATAATGGCGACGCAATTTTATCTCGGCGTGGATATGGGCGGAACAAACATAAAAATAGCGATAGTGACCAGCAAAGGCGCTATCGTCGAAGAGGCCGTTATGCCCACGGATATCGGCGCCCGTCCCGAAAAGGTTATTGCTTCCATAGTTGAACGCGCTTCAAAGCTTAAAAATTATTCCAAAGCCAAAACCATAGGCATAGGAATAGCGGGAGACATAGATTCCGCGAGCGGAATAGTCCGCTTTTCTCCGAATCTCCCGAAATGGAAAAAAATAAAATTGAAAGCTATCCTTGAAAAGCTAACGAAGAAAAAAGTTTTTGCCGATAACGACGCCAACACCGCGGCGATAGGCGCTCATTGCATGGACACGAAAGAAAAATCTTCAAACCTTGTGTGCATAACGCTGGGAACCGGGGTAGGCGGCGGGATTATCATAAATAAAAAACTTTACGTCGGAGCAAGCGGCACTGCCGGGGAAATAGGCCACATAACCGTAGACCCGGAGGGGCTGCGCTGCAAATGCGGCAACAGAGGCTGCATAGAAACTTTTATAGGTGCCAAATATTTGTCGGCATATGCCGCAAAATACGTTCAAAAAAACAAATCTAAAATCATAGATTCTCTTACGGGAAAAGATTACTCCAAAATTACTCCTAAAATTTTATTCGCCGCGGCGGTCCAAGGCGACAAAACCGCAAAGAATATATGGGATTATGCCGGACGGAAACTTGGAATTTTAATAGCCGACATTTTAAATTTCATAAATCCCGACACCATAGTTTTGTGCGGCGGAATAAGCCACGCCGGAAAATATCTTTTGGAACCTCTCAATCGCGAAATTGCGGACAGAGCGTTCGAGTCTTCGAGTAAAGCTTGTAAAATTTTGGTATCGCGTTACACGAACAAACTTGGCGTCGTAGGCGCCGCAATGCTTGCCAAACACGCTACGGTTTCCGCAAAATAACCTTTCAATGAAGATTCTCAAAATAATCATCTGTTTTTTTATTGTTTTTATTGCCTCTGCTAAGGCTTTTGCTTATGAAATAAGCATAAAGGCCGATGACCTTGAATATGTGCAGGATACTAACATTCTCTCTGCAAACGGCAATGTGGTGATAGGTTGGCAGGGAAGGGAAGTTAGGGCGGATTCCGTAACGTTTAATGTGGCAACAAAACAAATGTTAGCCGTCGGAAACGTGCGCATAGAGGAATCTGGCAACTCTTTTGCCGCATCAAGCATAGATTATAATTTTACGGATGACACAGGCACTATAAAAAATGCCATCATAAACTCTTCGCTCGTTTTCATGCGCGCGCAGGAAATGAACAGAACTAAAGAGAGCGGAAAAGACGCTTATTCTATCAGAGGCGTTACTATTTCAAACTGCGACTTGGACGATCCCCACACGTGTTTTAAAGCCAGAACGGGAAGCGTCGTGCTGGGAGAACGAGTAACTATTTATAATCCTCTTGTGTACATAGGCCCAATACCTATATTTTATCTGCCCGTAGTAAGCAAGTCTCTCAAAGGCGGAAAAGGTTTTGAAATAGCGCATCTGAAATATACTTTTGAACCCGGATACACCACTACCGGAGGTTTTTCTATAAGAAATACACTGGAATATGATTTCAGCCAATCCGTTTCAGCCAAAGCTTTTATAGACTATCTCGGAAGCCAAGGATATGGTTTCGGAGGCGAGTTTGATTATATCACGAAAGACATAAAGGGAACGCTCTACGCATACAGAATTGACGATTTAATCGCCGGAATGGAGCGCTGGACCGTAACGCCCTCATATTTTCAGCGCATAAATGATAAGTGGACTATTCAGTCTCAGGGACAGTTTATGAGCGACAGCCAATTCAACAACTCGTTTAACCTTGACAACTGGGATAGAACAATGACCTCGTTGTATTCGTATGCCGCCGTTACTAGGCAGGGAGAG
>Ga0123357_10003786_pt1 | contig 17503 bp, 17 predicted proteins | sample TergutEmb28metaG_FD_89873 | JGI IMG/M metagenome (GOLD analysis project Ga0123357, IMG submission 89873) | Embiratermes neotenicus P4 segment gut microbial communities from Petit-Saut dam, French Guiana - Emb289 P4 | ecosystem: Host-associated > Arthropoda: Insects > Digestive system > Gut ... | reverse complement strand
TGCCGCGTCATCGACAACGCCCGCGGCATCCCCGTCAAAGAGCACCCCACCGAGCACATCTCGTCCCTGACCGTCGTGCTGACCGTCCTGCACGCCGGCGGCAAGTTCGGCAACGGCGGCTACAAGGTGTCGGGCGGCCTGCACGGTGTCGGCTCGTCAGTGGTCAACGCGCTGAGTTCGACGTTCATCGCCGACATTTACCGCGACGGTTACCACTGGCGTCAGACGTTCACGCTGGGAACCCCGGACGGCGACGTTGAGCAACTTGAGGCCACCGACGCCACCGGCTCGACCATCACCTTCTTCCCGAGTTCCGACATTTTCGAGACGACGAACTTCAGCTACGAGACGCTGGCGACCAGGTTCCGCGAGTACGCGTTCCTTAACAAGGGCCTGAAGATCAAGATCACGGACGAGCGCCCTGGCCACGTTGATGAAAACGGCGACCAGATCTCCGATACGTTCTGCTACCAAGATGGCTTGGTCGATTACGTCCGCTTCCTGACGGGTTCGCGCGAAACGCTTAGCCCGGTCATTGACGTCGAGGCCCACAACTCCGAGGCCGCGATGGGCGTGGAGATCGCCATGCAGTGGAACCTGGGGTATGCCTCCAGCCTGCACACGTTCGCCAACACGATCAACACACAAGAGGGCGGCACCCACGAAGAAGGTTTCCGCGCCGCGCTGACCAACACTATCAACCGTTGGGGCGAGAACTGGGGCATGATCAAGAAGCGCGAGGATCGCGTCGCTAACGAGGACATCCGCGAGGGCTTGACGGCGATTGTTTCGATCAAGCTGGCCGAACCGCAGTTCGAGGGCCAGACGAAGACGAAACTCGGCAACACCGAGGCGCGCGGCTTCGTCCAAAAGGTGGTCAACGACCGTCTTGGTGACTGGATGGAGCGCAACCCGTCAGACGGCAAGCGCATCGTCGCCAAAGCTCTGGCGGCGGCGTCCGCCCGGGTGGCGGCCCGCAAGGCGCGCGAGGCGGCCCGCAACCGCAAGGGCCTCCTCGGTGGCGGCGGCCTGCCCGGCAAGCTGGCCGACTGCTCGTCCACCAGTCCCGAGGAATGCGAGATTTTCCTGGTCGAGGGCGACTCGGCCGGCGGTTCCGCTAAGGGCGGGCGTGACCCCAGGACGCAGGCCATCCTGCCGTTGCGCGGCAAGATCTTGAACATCGAAAAGGCGACGATGGACCGCATCTACGCCAACAAAGAGGTCGAGGCCATCATCAGCGCACTCGGCACCGGTGTGGCGTCCGACCAGTTCGAGAACGCGGACGATTTCGACATCAACAAGCTGCGTTACCACAAGATCGTCCTTATGGCGGACGCGGACGTCGACGGCAGCCACATCCGCACGCTGCTGTTGACTCTGCTGTTCCGGTTCATGAAACCACTGATTGACGCGGGCCATATCTACCTGGCGCAACCGCCCCTGTTCCGCCTGCGCTGGACGAACAGCCCCCACGAGCTGGCCTACACCGACGAGCAGCGCGACCGGATGCGTGACGAGGGCCTGGCGGCCGGCAAGAAACTGCCGCAGGTAAACCCCATCCAGCGCTACAAGGGCCTGGGTGAGATGGACGCCGCCGACCTTTGGGAGACGACGATGAACCCCGCCGGGCGCCGCCTACTTCAGGTGACGCTGGACGACGCCGCCGCCGCCGACCAGATCTTCACCCTGCTAATGGGCGAAGGCGTGGAGGATCGTCGCAAGTTCATCCAGCGCAACGCCAAAGACGTCAGGTTCCTGGACATCTGATGAATATTGAAACGTGCTTCCGTCATGCTGCGTGGAGCGAAGCGGAATCGCAGTATCTGGCCAGATCCTGCGACTTCGCGCAGGATGACAACACCCCAGCCGAGACCGGCGAAGGCGTCTTGGCGGCCAACGCCATGGGCGCGTCAGTCAGTCGCATGACCACGCAGCCATGATTCCTCACAGTCATCGACGCCAACGGGCCAACCTACACAAGGTTTGAGGCGTACACGTCATCTCGATTATCCAACTGGGGGTCTAATGCTGCGTATCACAAACACGTTTCACGCCCGGGATCTCACAAGATGATTTCGTGAGGAGCTGTGGCGCACGCTGTGCTATCGTCGTCCGCTAAGGGATTCTTGTCGGCTGCGTTGGTTCGACCATAGGTTAGGCAAACTAAGGTTTCCACCGGTCAAGGTATGAGCTGTGTGAACGGCGTCGAATGTCAGGAAGGCTCCACAGGATACGGAGGACAGTTCATGTATGACGTGAACCAAAGCGCATCAGGTAACACAGTGACGACTGATTATGAGGCACTGCGCGACTTAGCCGACGACCTGGCGAAACAGGCTGACGCAATGGGGTATGCCCTCGATATGTTGCAGGGACAGTGGAATCAGATGTGTTCGACGACATCTGGGCTTACCACTGAGGCGTTCCGGATCACCTCATCCGGCTGGATGGCTCACATGCGGGTTCTTGTTGCGGTGCTTGATCAGGCACATGATTGGTTGCTACGCCGTGTCGAGGATGTTCAGGATATCGAGGCTGACGCGGTAGCGCGTCTGGCGAGAATATGAAAGGATGCTGATGTGGCTAGCTACGCTGATTTGGCAGATTATGTCAACAATCTGACCAGAGCCGCCATCGACGCTCATATGAGGGAGCGGTTTCCGTGGGCTGTTCCAATTCAGGTCGAGGACGGGTTCTACAGGTTTTGTGACACTTCGACTTCGCCACCCTTTAGGATGAGGGTCGCGTGCCCCGACGCTTCTGGGAACGGAGGGGGTGAATCCTTCTTTGATGATCTGGGGCCCTTGGCAGAACATCCTGAGATGCAACCATCGACGCTGCAGGAATACAATCAGACCGCTCAGTTTGCCTACCTTCGTGAGTGTGTGCACGAAATAGTCGAAGGCGCCCCATGGAGGGGGGGCGCCCTCGCTTGGACAGAGTTGCCGGCGCCCAATGGCTTCGATGAGACAATCAACTCGCTGGACAACGTCATAGAACTGCTGAAGGTAGACGAGACAGGTAACTTCATCGTGCAAAGGGTCGCGGACATCAGAAACACCCTCAATCGCACAGACACCAGCGGAGTTCAACTGCCTGGTACGATGCCCATGAGTGGCGACTTTGTGCAAGCACTTCGCCGTGTGCTCACGGGTGATCCCAGCGACGAATATGACTACACACCACACCATGCCGGGCAGTTGATTACGTTCTGCAAGGCTGTGCACGATTACATGGTCTTCCTTGATACCTTACTAAGGGCGGAGCGCGGCATATGGGATAGCGCCCGCCAGGATGTGGCTGACGTGGTCTACGGTGCCGTTGACAAGTTCAATAGCTGGCAGCCGTTCACATCCATCAGCCTCGCCCAGTTGGTGGCGCTTCTTTCCCTGGCAGGCGACCTTCTGTCGCTAACTGGTGTCGGAGCTCCGATCGGTGCGCTCTTTAACATTCTTGCCGACCTGGGGTCTGTGGACGATGAATTTAGCAAGGACCACATAACCATGTCGGACGCCGCCGCCGACTGCAGCTCAGTGGAAGAACTCCTCAAAAAGTTTGAGAAGTCACTGAACTCCTTGGCTAATGAGGATGGTGCCACAGCCAGCGTCAACCAAGGTATTTTTGCCCGGGAATGCGACATCTCTTCACTCGCGAGTCATATGGTCACTCATGTGTCACTGGCGTCGGTCATCACTGACACCGGTAACGAGCCATTGCTTCTTCAGGCAGTTGTTACTGGTCAGCTAAGCACTGTACAGTCCGGCGACCTCGATGGGTTGGTTGCTGTGGCGAACATCATCGGCCAGATCGTGGAAGAGTTGAACAGTGTGGTGGTGTCGGTCAGCAGGGTTGCCAGTCTCGATGCAAGACTTGCATGGTACCGGCCGGGTGGTATGGGTTATATCTTTTTTGATGCCGAACACGGCCCTTTTGAGGAGTGGAACGACTTCGCGGTGGTGATAAAAAACCTAATTGGCGACGCTGGGGTAGATAGTCGCCCAACAATCCCCGTGCTCAACCAATACAAGAAAGCGATCGATGACTACCGTGACAAAGTCGAGGAACGCGACTGTCACGCCGCCCACGATTGTGAGAGGATCAGGGAAGGTTGGTGAACAATGTCCTTGTTAAACAGCATTGACGCGGGCTTTTCTCACCTTGGTCGGGTCGTGTCCTTGCGCCGCCTGACACCGGTGATTGCGGCGGTTTTGGCGTTTGGCGCTGGTGGTTGTGTCGCACCGGCTCCAGCGTCCGCGAATGTGGTGCCGGACAAGGCGTTCCAGGCCTGTTTGAACAGTCTGCTTGACCAGGACGCGTCCGCCGATATCACGGGTGCGCAGCTTGGTTCTTTGCATGGGCAGGTGAACTGCCCCGGAAACGGGGTCGTGTCGCTTGAGGGCGCTCAATATCTTGCCAATACAACCGACCTGAATCTTTCGGGTCACAGGGTAAGTGATCTGACTCCATTGTCGGGTTTGACGAGTCTCACCACCTTGCATCTGGATAACAGCGGTGTTAGCGACCTGGGGCCGCTCGCGGGTTTGACAGACCTGTCCAACCTATACTTGGACAACAACCAGATCAGTGATCTAGCGCCTCTGTCTGGCCTGGGTAGTCTGAAGAGCCTGAGGTTGAACCGCAATCAGGTCAGTGATGTTAGCCCACTGGCAGGGTTGACAAGTCTTACGTCCCTGGGGATGGTTGGCAACCAAGTCAGTGATGTCACTGCTCTGGCTGGTTTGAGGAATCTCTGGGGGCTTGATCTCAGTGAGAACCGTATCAGCGACCTTTCTCCGCTTGGAGACTGGCAGCACAGCGACTGTCTCCCGTACGGTTGTGAATTTTATGCCACATCGCAGGAGGTCGACCTTGGAACCGTCATGCCCGGCACTGTGTCTGTGCCGATTGTTACGACCGCTGGCCACGAAATGGTTGTAGATGTGCAGTCTGGTCCGGCTGTGATTAACGGCGACGGCACGATTACCTACACTGCTGCTGGCAGTGTGGTGCTGACGTGGGATACCCCGTGGCCTAACCCGCAGTCTTCTAACAAGTTCTTTTCGGGGACGGCCACCGTCACGGTCGTCGCGCAATAAGCTTCGCTGAAACCATCGTCATCAAGGCGGTCGCGCTGAAGTGGTCAACTCTGGCACTACGCTTACCGGCGTGTAGAGGGATACCACTCATGTAGTCACTCGTCCCAAATGGGCCTTGTAGGGCCGTCTGGCCCGTCTGAGGTCGATATCGGACCGAAATCCGCGTGTTCCGGGGCCACTGTGATGGTAGACTTACAGGGTTGCCCTGCCTTTTGTTGGCCCGCGCAACACGATACGAGAGAAACGTATGACTGAAACTCCAGTTGACGACAACACCCCGGCCGAGACCGGCGAAGGCGTCTTGGCGGCCAACGCCCAGGGCGGGACGATCACCCAAGTTGATCTGCAGGACGAGGTGTCGTCCAGCTACCTCGACTACGCGATGAGCGTCATCGTGGGCCGGGCGCTGCCGGATGTCCGCGACGGGCTCAAGCCCGTCCATCGTCGTGTGCTTTACGCGATGTATGACGGCGGCTACCGCCCCGACCGGGGTTGGAACAAATGCTCGCGCGTGGTCGGCGAGGTAATGGGTTTGTATCACCCGCACGGCGATTCGGCGATTTATGACACGCTCGTCCGCCTGGCCCAGCCTTGGGTGATGCGGGCGCCCCTCGTCTCCGGCCAGGGCAACTTCGGCTCGCCCGGCAACGACCCGGCTGCCGCCATGCGGTACACCGAATGCAAGATGGCACCGCTGGCGATGGAAATGGTGCGCGACATCGACGCCGACACCGTCGATTTCCAGCCCAACTACGACAACCGCGAGACCGAGCCCGTCGTCCTTCCGGCGCGGTTCCCGAATCTGCTTGTCAACGGGTCGACGGGCATCGCCGTTGGCATGGCGACGAACATTCCGACACACAACCTGCGCGAGGTCAACGAAGCCGTCCAATGGGCGCTCGCCAACCCGCAGGCCAGTCAGGAAGAGCTGCTTGACGCCTGCATGGCCCGCATCAAAGGCCCGGACTTCCCGCTGGGCGCGCTGATCGTCGGCCGCAAAGGCATCGAGGACGCCTACCGGACGGGCCGCGGCTCCGTCATTATGCGGGCAGTCATCGACGTGGAGGAGGACGCCCACGGCAAGACGTCCCTTGTCGTGACGCAATTGCCTTACATGTGCAACCCTGACAACCTGGCCACCAAGATAGCCGACCTGGTCAACTCCGGCAGGCTGACGGGCATCTCGGACATCCGCGACGACTCATCGGCCCGCACTGGGCAGCGGCTCGTCATCGTCCTGAAGCGGGACGCCCAGCCGCGCGTCGTCATGAACAATCTGTACAAGCACACCGGCCTGCAAGACACCTTCGGCTGCAACATGCTGGCCCTGGTGGACGGGGTGCCGCGCACTCTGCGGCTCGACCAGTTCATTTCTTTCTGGGTGAAGCACCAGATCGAGGTGATCTTCCGACGCACCAAGTTCCAGTTGGCCGAGGCTGAGAAGCAGGCGCACATCTACCGCGGCCTGGTCAAGGCGCTGGACGCCCTGGACGAGGTGATCGCCCTGATCCGGCGCAGCCGCACGACGGAAGAGGCTCGCGAAGGGCTCAAGAAGCTGCTCGAAATCGACGACGTCCAGGCCACCGCCATTCTCGACATGCAGTTGCGTCGTCTGGCCGCCCTCGAGCGCCAGAAGATCATCGACCGTCTGGCCGAGCTGGAGGTCGTCATCGCCGACCTCAAAGACATTCTGGCCAGCGAAGACAGGCAACGCTCAATCGTCGGGAACGAGCTGCAGGAGATCACCGACAAGTACGGCGACGAGCGTCGTACCCGCATCATCGCGGCCGAGGATGACTTCTCCGAGGAGGATTTCATCGAGGACGCCGAGGTGGTCGTCACCGTCACCATGGGCGGCTACGCCAAGCGGACGCCGATCGGCGAGTATCGCACCCAGAGGCGCGGCGGCAAGGGCGTCAAGGGTGCCCGGCTACGTGAGGACGACGAGGTGGCGCACCTGTTCACCACGACGAACCACCATTGGATCCTGTTCTTCACCACGATGGGTCGCGTCTACCGCATCAAGGCCTGGCAGCTACCGGAGGGCGGTCGCGACACGAAGGGCGGCCACGTCGCCGGGCTTCTGAGCTTCCTGCCGGACGAGCAGATCGCCCAGGTGCTGACCATCCGCAGCTACGATGACGCCCAGTATCTGGTGCTGGCCACCAAGCACGGGCTGGTCAAGAAGACGGAACTGCGAGCCTACGACAGCCCACGCCAGGCAGGCCTGTTGGCCATCAACTTCAGGGACGCGGACGAGCAGGACGAGTTGATCGGCGCCGAGTTGGTCAATGCAGATGACGATGTGCTGCTGATCTCGCGTCACGCCCAGGCGATCCGCTTCACCTGTGACGACGAGCAACTGCGCCCAATGGGCAGGGTGACGTCCGGTGTGACAGGCATGCGGTTCCGCTCGGACGACGAGACACTGTCGATGGCGATCATCCCGTCCGCCATGGATGAGGACGCCACGTTCGTCTTCACTGTCACCGACGGCGGTTTCGCGAAGCGCTCGGCGGTGGCCGAGTACCGCGTCCAAGGCCGCGGCGGCTTGGGCATCAAGGCCATGAAGATGAACGACGACCGGGGCGTCCTGGTCGGCGCGCTGGTGGTGACACCCGACGACAACGTGATGGCGATCCGCTCGTCCGGGCAGATCACGCGTTCGTCGGTTGCTGAGGTGCCTGTGCGGGGACGCGACACGATGGGCGTCAAGTTCGTTGCCGTGAAGAACGGCGACCAGGTGATTGCGATTGCCCGTAACCCCGAGTCGGAGGACGGTGACGAAACCGACGCGGACGCACCTGCAGGTGAGGTTGTCGATCAGCCGGCAGAGACGTCAAGCCCGGAAACTGACACCAGTGAAGCTCAAGCGGGCGATCAAGAAACTGTCCAAAATGGCACGTAGAATTGCACCGTACACCGGAATCGGGCGATAATAAGACGTTGCGCCCTGAGGAGGCACTGAATGAATATCCCGACTGCGCCGCGTAATTCACGTCGACGCACATCCGGTCAGCCAGCCATGGCGGGCACACCGATGCCCCCACCGACCGTCACTCGGCCGGGCATGCAGCCAGGCCAGCCTGCTGCGGCGGGGCGCGCGGGGGCCAAGGATTCAACCGGGCAGATCGGCAAGGTGCCTGGTGCTGCGCGTTCGACAGCGCCGACGCCGGGACCTGTTCCGCTGCGTCAAGGCGGGCAGCCGCTGCGTCCGCAACCGGGTCAGCCAGTGCGTCCACCTTCTGGCGGTAGGCCGTCGGCGCAGGGTGCACGCGCCCCGATGCCGCCCGCCCAGCCAAACCACGGCAAGACCGGCGCTAGGCCGGCCGCGGGCAAGCGTCCGGTTGGAAAGGTGAAGCAGACGGCCAAGCAGGCCCATCTGCGCATCACGAAGCTTGATCTGTTGGCCGTGCTGAAGATGTCGTTCCTGTTCGGCTTCAGCATCAGTTTGATACTGTTCGTCGGTGGTTTTGCCCTTTGGCATCTGCTGCTGTTGAGCGGCGCGATCGATAGTGCCCAAAACCTGATCAACTCGGTGCTCGGCAATCCCGCCGCCGGTGGTGCCGCCAACCTCCAGTTGGGGCAGTACTTGAACAACACGCGTGTTATCGGTTTCTTCGCCGGTATCGCCGTCGTCAACGTCTTCATCCTGACGCTGTTGGGCACGGTTTTCGGCGCTCTGTACAACCTGGCATCGACCCTTTTCGGTGGTGTTGAGGTGACCCTCGAAGTCTGAGTGTGGGACACAGTGTCAGCCTCATCCAGCGCCGCATTTCTGGTTGACGGTGTCTCAAAAATGTTCGCCGGGCGTACCGGTGAGGTGCTCGCTCTCGATGATGTGTCGCTGGAACTAGCCAGCGGGTCGTTCACATGCATCGTCGGTCCGTCGGGCTGTGGAAAGTCGACGCTGCTGCGGATTCTTGGCGGACTGGAGACGGCCACCCTGGGCACTGTCACATCGAATTTGACGGCCACTGGTGTTCCGACTTCGGCTTTTGTGTTCCAGGAACATGGCGTCTTTCCCTGGTTCACGGTGCTCGACAACGTCGCATTCGGGGTGCGCATGGCAGGTGTGCGCAAGTCCGAGCGGCTGAAAACTGCCCACGACTGGATCGACAAAATAGGTCTGGACGGGTTCGAGGGTGCCTACCCGCACCAGTTATCTGGCGGCATGCGTCAACGCATCGCCATCGCCCGCGCTTTCGCTACCGGGTCGCCGAGCATGTTGATGGATGAGCCGCTGGGTGCTCTCGACGCCCAGACCCGCATGCTCATGCAGGAACAGTTGATGCATGTGTGGGAATCCGATCAAAAGACGGTGGTACTTGTCACGCATCAAATCGAGGAGGCGCTGCTGCTGGGCGACGTTGTCATCGTCATGTCGGCGCGACCCGGAAAAGTGAAGGAAATCATCAAGGTGCCCTTTGGGCGTCCGAGGCCGTCCGATCTGGAAGGCACGCCCGAGTTTGCCCAGTTGCGTCAACACATCTGGAATGCGTTGCGCGACGAAGTGATGCTCTCGATGGGGTTCTCATGAGCGACGATCATTCGGCGCATCAGCGCGCTTTGGACGCGGCGTCCGCCCGCGAGTACAGCCGTTCGCGCCGCTTGGCCCGTCGCGACGTGCTGCTTTCGATATTCACACCAATCGGTTTGTTGGCGCTCTGGGAGGTGTCGGCCCGTCTTGGCTGGATTGACGCCCGTCTGTTCAGCCCCCCAACACGAATCCTCTCCGAGGGCGCCAAAATGGTGACGTCAGGCCAGTTGTGGACGAATCTGTGGCCGACATTGGTTCGGCTGATGGTCGGTTTCGTGACGGGCTCGATCGCCGGCATCATCGTCGGCCTATTGATGGGGGTGTCGCGGGTGGTGCGGGCGGCCCTTGGCCCAATGTTCACCGCCCTGTACGCACTGCCGAAGATAGCAATTTTGCCGTTGCTGTTGCTGATTTTCGGATTGACGGAGACGCCGAAGATATTGTCAGTGGCCATCTCGGTGTTCTTCATTCTGCAAATCAACACGGTTGCGGGTGTCCTGCAGATCGACGATCGCATTCTGGAAGCCGCACGCGCCTACCGCGCGACCGGCTGGAGATTATTCAGGTTTGTGCTGTTGCCGGGGGCGGTTCCGTCCATTTTTACGGGTTTGCAAGTTGCCGCCGGTTCAGGTGTTATCGTCATTACTGCCGTCGAGTATGTGGCATCCAATCAGGGCCTCGGGTTTCTAATCTGGAACTCGTGGCTGCTGTTTCAGCCCGCCCAGATGTATGTGGGGTTGATTGTGGTGTCACTACTCGGTGCACTGCTGACCTGGGCGGTCGTATTGCTTGAACGCGCAATTGTGCCCTGGCGGCGAGCCAACACTTTGACAAAGAAAAGGACGAAATGAAAACCAAATGGATAGCAGGTATCGTTGCCGCGATTGCCGCCGCATCACTGGCCGGGTGCTCGACAGGTACGCCGGCACCGACACCACCGTCTGGCGCCACTGACACCACGTCGACCGCTCCGGCCGAGCTTCAAACCGTCAATGTCGGCATAATGAATTTGGCGATGTTTGCGCCGCTCTACATTGCTGATGCGAACGGGTATTTCGCGGACGAGGGCATCAAGCTCAACTTGCAGGTCGTCGCCTCCGGGCAGGACGCCGTTCCGCTGGCGTCGAGCGGCAAACTGGACGTTGTTGTGGCCGGGTTCTCAGCGGGCATGTTCAATGCCATCAGCCAGGGCTTGGATATCAAGGTAGTGGGGTCGATGGCTGTTTCGACCGGCGACCCGAACAACACGGGCACGCATCTGGTGGCCGCGCCGCCGATCACCAGCGTCGACCAATTGAAGGGTAAGAAAATCGGGGCGGCCGGCGGGGCTGGCGGCACTGGGGCCTACATCACAGCTTTGGCACTGGAGCAGGCTGGGTTGACGCTGAACGACGTCGAGATCGTCAATCTGGCGAACCCCGACATGCCGACAGCACTGAAGAATGGCGGTATCGACGCTGCCCTCCTGGGCGCGCCCTTCTCGTTCACGGCGATGAATGACGGTGGCAACTCGATTGCGACACCGCCGAAAGGTTATTCGGGTACGGGTGTGATCTATGGCGGGCAGTTCGCCAAGACGCCATATGCCCAGAAGTTCTTCAACGCCTTGGCGAAAGGTTCGCAGGATCTGCAAAACGGCGCCGTCAACAGCGACGCAAACCTCGCGATCATCGCGGCGGCGACGAAGCAGGACGTGGCCACATTGAAAGCAGCGCCTTTCGACACCTGGCTGCCGAACCTGGCTCCACTGCCCGATCAGCTCAACAAGATGCAGGAAGTCTGGATGGCGTCGGGCGCCATCACCTACACAACTCCGTTGTCAACAGACGTGCTGGTGGACGCAACCTACTCTCAGAACGTGCCAAGCTAAGGCCACGTTGGGACGGTGGTAACTGGCCATTCGTGGGCCGATTTTTGGGGACGGACGCACGGGTGGCCAACTATCACGCGTTTCCCGCAGTGTTTCGGGTGCCAACTGGCCATCCGGTGTTGTCCGGCCGAAATCAGCCCTCCGTTTGGCCAGTTGTCACCAGCGGGTGAGGTTCAATACGCCTCACAGAGTTTCAGGCTTCAATAGCTCTGGTACGCAGCCATTCAGTCACGTCCTGGGTTGTCATTTTGCCGTCAGCCAGTGACAGCCCAAGCGCGGCAAGTTCGTCATTGGTTATGTCTAGTTCAATGCCGTTGCCGTGCAGAAACACGGCCATGGCGGTGACACCAACACGTTTGTTGCCGTCGACAAATGGGTGGTTCGATATCAACCCGAAAACCAGTCGTGCGGCTTTCTCAATAAGTGACGGGTACAACTCCTGCCCGGCGTAGCTGGCAAACGGTGCGGCCAATGCGGACTCAAGTAGTCCCTCATCCCGCAGTCCATCGCTACCGCCGGTCTGGATGATGAGCTTGTCATGCAATCTGAGTATCTGCCGTTTGGAAATGGCCTTCATGCGGCGAGTATCTCCAAAGCGGGTCGATATTGATCAATGAACCGGTCGGCGAACCGGTCCAGTTCATCGTCGTCGATGTACTCACTTCGGGTGAGATCTGTCACAAGGTAGCTTGGTTTGTTGTTGCGCATGACCACAACCGGGCCTCGCTCTGATGCCAAACGAGCGACCCGGGAGAAGTTCTGGTTGGCTTCGGTCATGGTGACCGTGGTCTCGGTGTCTATCAACATGATGCATACCTTTCTAAGAAGATAATATCCTAGTTTTCACCTAGAGACGGCCGCCGCTTTGCCTGGGAAACACCGGCGTCGGGTCGTGTGCCGAGGCGACGTTCCACACCACTAAGGCGACCTCAAAAGATAGTTATTTTACTATCATGATGATGGATTGATAAGACTTAACTATCATGCTGTTCGCCGGGGCACCACTTGGGGAGATGTGCTCTTCTAATGGGTGAACGGATCAGTGTCGTCCCGGTCAGGCCGGTCGGCGCGGATACGGTGCCAGATACTCTCTATGTCAGGTCCGGCCGTATAGAAGCGTCCTCTTTTTGGCCGTGCGGAATGAGCCACTTAAGCTCGGTGAGGGTTTTCAAGTCCCGCCCGGCGCTTTGCTCAGACACCTCGACGCCGTCTTGCGCGAGCAAAGCGATATACCCGCCGCGGGTGATCCTCCTGCCGATGGCGACATCTAACAGCGCAGGCAGCAGACGCGGCTCCTCGTTGCCGCCAAGGAATCTCACCAGATCCATCCAGAGTCGCGAGTAGTCCTTGATCCACTGACGGTGGGTACGCGCTTGGCGCAAGTGAGCGGTCAACATGAACCGTATCCATTCAGTGGCACTGTGTTCTGGTGCCCACTTCCCACCGCCAACCACCGCCAGCATGTCATAGTAGGCCGTTGCGTTGCGACCTAGGTACTCCTCCACGCTCATGAAGATCAGCGAGAGCACACCATCCCGGCTGCGGGAATACCGAGTTGGCAGACAACAAGGTGCAAGGCGCTCATGTCACGACTTTCTCCATAATCAACCGACGTCAAGCAATGGTTGACAACAATGATTTGTCAATCTAGCATTGACACATGACTACTAGCGCCTCTGAACCACACGATGAATCTACCCATGACCAGCCCGTCTGGCCCGTCCTCGATGACCGTCCCGATCTTGTCGAGCGTCTGCACACCGACCCGTCGGCGTACCTGGAACTCGTCAAACTGGCTGTAGCTGATGACAACAAGACATCCGGTCTCGTCACCGCTGCCGTCGCTTCAGCCCGTCACGCCGGCTGCACGTGGGAGCAGATCGGCGAAAACCTAGGTGTCTCCGCGCAGGACGCGCAGACCCAATACGGCGGTCCGCAGCCTGCCGCATCGCGGCCGTCCGATTCGATGATCTTGGCGCCGGTGACGGCCTTCAACGAGATGTCCGTCCTGGATCGGGCCGGGAAGTTCGGCTGGCACGCGAGCGCCTACGGCATCATGTTTTTCACAGTGGTGCGCGACACCCAGCAGTGGGAACATGCTCGCACCGTCTTAACCGCGTTGCCAGAATCCGAGGGGTGGCGCCCAGTCGGTGGCGGCTGGATGTGGTGGCGGTACTGGGCCCGTCCTTTGAATGTGCCCGTCCTCCCGGGAGATCCGACGGCTGCCGACCTGATAGCTAATCATCTACCTGCGTGACCTGCTGCCGCCTCGACCAATGGAATTTGCCTGCCTGCTTGTCTACGCTTGACTCATGAGCTTGGACAATGCATCCGAGGTGACGGGCTGGGATCGGCTTGCCCACGCGATCCTTGACGGGAGGCCCGGCCTGGTTGAGAGGCTGGCCACCGACCCCCAGGCTCACCTGGAGCTGATCTCGATAGCGGCCGCGGCGCGATCCGAGACGGCGGTGTTGCTTTCCGCAGCGGTCACGTCCGCCCGCCGCGCCGGCTGCACATGGGGGCAGATCGGGGACGTCCTCGGGGTGTCTCGCCAGGCAGCACAACAGCAATACGGCGAGGACGTCGAAACCAACGCCAACGTCGGCCAGGAGTCCATGATGCTGGCGCCATTGACCTCGTTCACCGAGATGGAGGTGCTGAACCGGGCTGGCCGGTACGGGTGGCACGGCGTCGACTTCGGCCCCGCCTACTTCCGTGTCGAACGGGACACCCGACAGTGGGAGCATTTCCGCACCGTCTTGACGATAATGCCGTCGACGGACGGCTGGCAGCGCATCGGTTGGGGCTGGATGTGGTGGCGCTACTGGGCCCGTCCACTAAACACCCCCGCATTGACGGGCAACCCGTCAGCCGCCGACTTCGTAACCAACAATCTGCCTGGTTGACGGGTGTCAACCGTCACAAGCCAAGGCTGTGACCGTTGTAGTACCCCACAAGTGGGTTGCCCGTCAGGACCGATGCTTGAAGGAAAGCGCGCAATGGGCCGAGCGGCCAGCACAGATCGCACATCCTTATCTCAGAATGGCCAAGGCGGAGCTTCTTTGGGTATTGTCGTCGGCGAGTGAACTCTGACAACCTGTCGAACTGCCCATAACGAACCGGCAAGCAGTAGCCAGTGACCGATGTTTCTCGATCCAGGGTGGAGAGAGTGACCGAGCTTAGCATCCGGTAGCCGAGCCGTATCTGATCGCGCTGGTCGACCATCTGGCGCAACGACCGAGCCCGAAACTGTTCCTGGTTATCGGGACACGACGAGACGACAAACTCAGAACCATCGATTATCACCTGAACTAGATGGTCGGGTACATTTCCAGACTCAACGTTCAGGGACTGGACGATGGGATCCAGAACGTATGGCTGCATGACTACGCTAGGGTGCTCATAGTTGACCAGGCGATTGACAATATTCCCGTCGGCGTCGCGGATCACCGGTACAACTCCACCGGGTTTTTCTTCAGACATAGCCTCTAGCTCGCTAAGAGCAACCGCCGCGATGTCTGGGGTGGCCAGTATCGTTGCGTCTCCGAACGACTCACCAGCCTTGAGGACCGCCACCAGATTAGGGTAGGAACCATTGGCGGTCAGGGCGCCCACGATTCCTGCATCCCAATCACGCGAGTCCCAAATGCATTCGACGAGGCGCATGTAGAAGTGATTACACGCTCGTGTGCGTCGCCACCCCCAGAGCTTCCCGGGGTCATCCTCGCCAGTCACGCTTTTTCTGAGCTTCACATTTCCGAAGCAGTCGTACCCAAGCCGCGACGGCTTGACAGGCGGCGGGGATGCCAGCCCATCCCGAAAACAGGTACATGCAACATAGGCCTGATGTTCACTCATTGCGTCAGCATCCCTTCTTCGCTTTTCACTGTAGATGGGACATCCGACATTTGAGCGACCATCGCCATCAAGTTGGGCGAGCACGCGGTGCCCTAGGGCGTGGAAGGCACAGCTGTCCAAAGATAAGTCGCTGGTGCCGATGTGCGCGTTCCCGGGGCGACCCCCTTTCCGCAATTGCGCAATATCGACCCAAAAAGATGGCCAGCGAGGAGCTTTGCCGTGGTTACGGAAAAGGATTTGGCGAATCTGGGTGCGCGACCGCCGCAATCCTCGGCGACGGGCATCAATAATGCCGAGGAATGCGGAGTTACGGATCACGCTAGGCGTTGCCGTCCGTTCCTATTGTGTTCATGGGCGAACCTGAGTGTGAACATTACGATGCCCTCTGTCGGGCGGGCGTCAATCAATGGGGGTGCAGACTCCAAAACCATCAACAGTCGCTGGCGCAGCTTCAACTGCCGCCCTTAGGACGCGCCGCGACGAAACCGCACCCAAACGTGCTGTTTGGGGTGGCTCAAGACGAAATAGTGACGCCGTGCGGCCACATCGGGCCCTTTTCGGGGTAATACAGCACCCAAACGCTGGGGCTGGTTCTGGAGGAGACGTTTGGGTGAAGTCTTGTACCTGCGGGCCGGAGCCGAAGCTGGGCGAGCGAGTACGCCCCCCGACTCCTGATGCTATGCTGGGGCCATGTCGGCCTGGCGGCGGTCTGCGGAGACCTGCCGCCCCCGGTCAACCACCAAGGAGAGGTGAAATGAGGGTTGAGGTAACCCACCTGACAAAGCGGTTTGGCCGCCTGAAGGCGGTAGACGATCTCAGCTTCACGGTCGAACCTGGTCGCATCACCGGGTTTCTCGGCCCGAACGGAGCTGGCAAGACCACCACGTTGCGGGCTGCCCTGCAACTTGTCAACCCCACATCGGGCGCGGTGACGTTCGAGGGCCAGCGGTACTCCGAAATCAGGCACCCGATGCGCCTGATAGGCGCCGGGTTGGAGGCGTCCAGTTTCTATCCCGGACGCAGCGCCCTCGACCATCTGCGGACGATTGCGCCTCTGGTGGGGGTCAATACCTCGCGGTGTCGCGTGGCGCTGGACTCGGTCGGGCTCGGCAACGTGATGAACAAGCCGGTGGGACAGTTTTCTTTGGGCATGAGGGGACGCCTCGAACTGGCAGTCACGCTGCTGGGCAAGCCGAGGGTGCTGTTGCTGGACGAGCCGAGCAACGGGCTGGACCCAGAGGGCATCGCCTGGATGAGAACCCTGCTGCGCGATCAGGCCGATCAGGGAACGGCGGTGTTGGTCTCTTCCCATGTGCTATCGGAGGTGGAGCAAACAGTCGATGACGTGGTGATTATTGCGAAAGGAAGGCTGGTTCACGCGTCATCGCTTGAACAGTTGAGTGTTCTGGCGAGCAGTCGCACGTTGGTGACGCCTGTCAGATCGTCGGCGTTTCGCGCTCTGGCCGATGGCCACAGTTGGCGTTACAGCATCACCCAAGACGGCTTCGAAGTCGAGAACGTGGCGGCTGCCGACATCGGCCACGCGGCGTTCATCGCCGGCGTCGAGTTGCACCAACTCCGCAGCGATCACAAGACATTGGAGCAGATGTTCTTCGAAATGACCGAGTCGGCGGGAGCGATTTCATGAACGCGATCATTTTGACTGAGTTTCGCAAGATCACGACGACCAAGGTCTGGTGGGTCATGTTGCTGATCGCGTTCGGATACATCGCGCTGGTCGATGGGGCTCTTGTCTGGGCAGCGCACGCGGCCGACTCGTTGAACATGGGCGCCGGCCAGGCGATGCCGATGCCAACAGGTGCCGATTTGGCCCGCATGGTTTACGCGACGGGACCAGCCTTCGGCTACGTCTTCCCCGCGCTGCTGGGTGCCATGATGATGAGTTCGGAATATCGCCACCAGACGATCACGCCGACATTTCTGGCCGAGCCGCACCGAGGTCGCGTCCTTTTTGGAAAACTGATCGCGATGGTGCCCTTTGGCTTCGCCATTGGTGTTGCCGTGGTCGCGGCCAGCGCTTTGGCGGGCGGCGGGATGCTGTACCTATTCAAATTGCCAACCGGTCTTGGTGACTGGTCAACCATGGAGTTCTTTCTGCGTACGATGGCGTCAATGACG
>Ga0123357_10003785_pt1 | contig 17504 bp, 16 predicted proteins | sample TergutEmb28metaG_FD_89873 | JGI IMG/M metagenome (GOLD analysis project Ga0123357, IMG submission 89873) | Embiratermes neotenicus P4 segment gut microbial communities from Petit-Saut dam, French Guiana - Emb289 P4 | ecosystem: Host-associated > Arthropoda: Insects > Digestive system > Gut ... | reverse complement strand
GCCGGGCAGAATGTTACCACTATCGAAGGTCTTTCGGAACGCGAAAAGGAGGTCTACGTTTTTGCCTTTACCGAAGCCGGAGCGGTGCAATGCGGTTTCTGCATCCCCGGTATGGTTCTTTCAGCCAAAGCCCTGCTGGATCGGAACAGCACTCCTACGGAAGAAGAGATCCGCAAAGCGTTGAGATCAAATATCTGCCGCTGCACGGGGTATGTCAAAATAGTAAAGGCCGTGGAGATCGCGGCGGGGCTTTTCAGGGAAAACGCCCCAGTCCCGGGGAGGGAATTTTCCGGCCGTATGGGGGAAGATTTTCACCGGGTAGACGCCGCCGCCAAGATCCTGGGGACAGGGAGGTATGCGGATGACCTATCCTTTGAGGGTATGCTTTACGCGTCGGCTCTCCGCCCTGCCTATCCCCGGGCCCGGATTCTTAAAATCGACGCTTCCAAAGCTTTGGCCCACCCGGACTGCCGGGGAGTACTCACCGCGAGGGATGTACCGGGGAATATAAAAATAGGGCATCTTGCTTTTATCTCGGATTACGATGTGATGATTGCCGAGGGTGACATTACGCGCTTCATTGGGGATGCCCTGGCTGTGGCGGTTTCCGCGAGGAAGGAGAGCCTTGAGGAAATAAAGGCCCTCATTAAAGTGGACTACGAGGTACTCGAACCTCTCACAAGTCCGGCTGCGGCCATGGCGGACGGGGCGCCCCTCATTCATGGCAAAGAAAAAAATATACTCTCCCATGAACATCTTGTCCGGGGGGATGTGGAAGCGGCCCTGGCAAAATCAAAGTATGTGGTAAGCAGGCACTATTCAACGCCGTTTACGGAACACGCCTTTATGGAGCCCGAATGTGCCATTGCGATTCCCGATGGAGACGGCGGTCTTACTCTTTATTCGGGGGGACAGAGCATCTACGACGAGCAGCGGGAATGTTCCCGTATGCTGGGAATTGAGCCGGAGAAGATTCACGTGAAAAGCCAGCTCGTGGGCGGCGGTTTCGGCGGCAAAGAAGACATGAGCGTTCAGCATCATGCATGCCTGGCCGCCTGGATACTTAAAAAGCCCGTGAAGGTTCTCCTTTCACGGCAGGAAAGTATCGAGCTTCATCCCAAACGGCACCCCATGGAAATGGATTTTACCACAGGCTGCGACGAAAACGGCATACTTACCGCCATGAAAGCCGTTATCGTTTCCGATACCGGCGCCTATGCCAGCCTGGGGGGGCCGGTACTTCAGCGGGCCTGTACCCACGCGGCGGGGCCCTACAATTATCAGAATGTTGATATCGAAGGGTTCGCGGTTTATACCAACAACATCCCCTCGGGCGCGTTCCGTGGCTTTGGCGTACCCCAGAGCTGCTTTGCCACCGAAAGTAACCTCAACCTGCTGGCCGAAATGGCCGGACTGGATCCCTTTGAGCTGCGCCGCCGTAACGCCATAAAGGGCGGCCAGGTTTTGCCTAACGGTCAGATCGCCGGAGCGGATACGGAGCTTGAAGCCTGCCTGCTCGCTCTGAAGGAACCCTACGAAAAGGCCCTGGCTGAAGGAAAATTTGCGGGCATCGCCTGCGCCCTCAAGAATTCCGGCCTGGGCGTGGGAGTTCCCGACTACGGCCGGTGCATCTTGTCCGTGGAGCAGGGGTTCGTTCATGTGAGAACCAGCGCCGCCTGTATGGGCCAGGGGCTTGCCACAGTTGTTACCCAGATAGTCTGTGAAACTCTCGGTATAGTCCCGAAGAAAGTCATCGTTGAAGACCCGGACACAAGGCGTACCCCGGACTCTGGAACCACCACCGCTTCCCGCCAGTCGCTCTTTACAGGAGAGGCGACTCTGCAGGCGGCGCTTGGGCTGAAGAAAGACCTGGATGCGGCAGGCGGGAATCTTTCCGCGCTTGAGGGGAAGGAGTATGGCGGGGAATACTCAGGCGTTACGGATCCGATGGGCAGCAGCAAGCCAAATCCCGTGAGTCATGTTGCCTATGGTTACGCCGCCGTACTCGCCATTCTCGATCCCCTGGGCAAGGTTGAAAAACTTCTCGCCGCCTACGACATCGGAACCGTAGTGAACCCCAAGTCGGCGGAAGGTCAAATTGAAGGCGGCCTTCTCATGGGTATGGGCTTCGCCCTCACCGAAGATTTCCCCGTGGAAGGCGGCTACCCAAAGGTGAAGTACGGAACCCTGGGACTCATCCGGGCTACCGAAGCTCCACCAATGGAAATTATCTTTGCGAAGCCCAGGAATCCTTCGCCCTTGGCCTACGGCGTAAAGGGCGTAGGGGAGCTTTCCTCTATTCCCATTACCCCCGCGATAGCGGGAGCGTATTACGCGAAAGACGGAAAACTCAGAACCAGGCTGCCGATGGAAGGGACGTTTTATAAAGCCTGAAAAAGTAACCTAACCCCCAGTATTAAAATGGCATAGTTGACCGGGCTTCCCTGTTCTAACCCCTAAAAGATAAGAAAGGATCAATTTGATATTTCAATCGTCTGCAGACGATTTTTCGATTAGATTACCCCGCTTAAGTCCCCAGATGGATTTTTTAGCGCTGTACTCTCCCAGATCCGTCCCCACCCGTAAGTTTTAGTACCTCGGCGACGGATACCTGGTTGAAATCGAATTCCACAGTGTGTTTGAGACAAGAGGCAGCTACAGCGAACTCGATGGCTTGATCCGGAGCATAATTCGACAGCAGCGCATAAATCAGGCCGCCCGCAAAGGAATCGCCGCCGCCGACCCTGTCGATGATATGGATACGGTAGTTTTTGGAGAAATAGAACTGGCCATCAGCGTAGAACATACCCGCCCAGTCATTGTCACTGGCGGAGAGACTACCCCTCAGGGTGATGGCCACCCGCCTTGCACCGAAACGTTCCGCGAGCTGTTTTGCCACAGATTTGTAACCCTTCTGGTCGAGTTTGCCGGAATTCAGATCTGAATCTTGAGCTTTGATACCGAAAACCTGCTCCGCGTCCTCTTCATTAGCTATAATTAAGTCAACGAAGGGCATCAGGGAACCCATCACGTTCCCGGCTTTTTCGTTTGACCAGAGGTTTTTGCGATAGTTCAAGTCACAACTGACGGGTACGCCTTTTTCCCTGGCGATACGGCAGGCGTCCGCACAAATGGAGGCCGTACTGTCAGACAGTGCGGGTGTGATACCCGTAAAATGGAACCAATCCACACCGGTCAGGATGGAAGGCCAATCGAAATCCGAAGGAGCGGCTTCGGCTATGGCAGAATGTTTGCGATCGTAAAGAACCGTCGAAGACCGCTGCGACGCGCCTTTTTCTACGAAGTACAGCCCCAGCCTATCCCCGCCCCAGGCCATACGCGACACATCCACGTCGTAGGCTCGCAGGGACTTTACGGCATAACGGCCTAAGTCATTTTCGGGAAGTTTGCTTACGAAGGCAGCGTCCACCCCGAAATTCGCAAGGGACACGGCCACATTGGCTTCACCTCCGGCAAATGAGAGCTCGAATTTTTGCGCCTGGGCTATCCGCAAGTATCCTTCGGGGTTCAACCTCCCCATAATCTCCCCAAAGCAAACAACCCTTTTTTTCATGAAGGTCTCCTATTCAGTTATATGACTGGTGTATTTGATCGCCAAGGCTGTGAGCTCTGCCCATTTACCCTCGCTGATGAGCTTGTTATCGACGAGATTGGAACCGACTCCGACGCCCACGCAGCCAGCGGCCAAAAAGGCCGCAAGATTCTCGTCGGTGATTCCGCCAACGGCCAGCAGCGGAATATGATTCAAGGGCGAACGGATAGCTTTGATATAACCCATTCCCAATACATCTGCCGGGAAGAGCTTGACGAAGTCGGCCCCAGCGTTCCACGCTGTAGCAATATCTGTTGGCGTGAGTGCGCCGGGAATGGAGACAGCGCCGAGCTCCTTCGTCAGACGGATGACCTCGATATCAACATTTGGCGAGATCATAAAGAGTGCACCCGCATCCGATACCAGCCTGGCCTGCTCCGGGCTCATGACCGTTCCCGCGCCGATATACATACGTCCATCAAAGCGCGCGTTAAGCGTTTGGATACAGCGCGCTGTTTCCGGCCAGGTTTCAGGTTTACTCTGGTTAAAGGTCACCTCGATCAGGCACACACCGCCGGCGTATAACGCTTCGGCGGCCTCTTCCGCTTTTACCGTAGGGACATTCCGCATAATCGCAATAATTTTATGTCTTCGTATTGATTCTACAACTTCAGTGACAGTGCCCATTGTTTCCACCTTCTTTCCCGGTTTTGTCTCTCTCAAAAATTCTTTGCTAGAGTTTCAGACAAATTTATCATCTTTCTACTCAAATAATAAACGCAAAACGTATACTAATATCCGACGGTCAAAATCCGTGTTTATTGACCGCCGGGCTATGGGAAGAAGGACCTATTTCATCTTGAGGGATATGCGCTTGATACTGTAATATTCTTCAAGGCTATATGCTGAACAATCCTTGCCGACGCCGCTCTCTTTGACGCCGCCGTGAGGCAGGTTGATGGCAAAGAAGGGCTCGTTGACGCAGACAGAACCGAACTCCAACTTTTCACCAAGTTCGAAGGCGGTCTTATAGTCCTTTGTGAACACGTAAGACGCCAAACCGTATTCCGTGTCGTTAGCCAGGGCGGCAATATCGTCTTTGTCGCTGAAGGTCAAGATGGGCATGATAGGCCCGAAGATTTCCTCTTTATAGACGCGCATATCACTGGTAACACCGTCGAGGACAGTTGGCATATAGAAATAGCCCTTGGCCTTATCGGCGGGCCTGCCGCCGCAGACGACCTTCGCACCCTTGGAGCTTGCATCCTTGACAAAGCCGTCCATCTTGCCCACGTCAGGCTTGGTGATCATCGGGCCCATCTGAGCGCCTTCCTCTCGTCCCCAGCCCAGGCGGACCGCCTCGGTATACTGTTTGACATATTTCATGAATTCATCGTGTACAGATTCATGTACGAACACCCGGTTGACATTGACGCAGACTTGTCCGGCGTTGCCGTATTTGAGATCACAGAGATAATAAGCGGCTCGCTCGATATCAGCGTCGGGCATGACCACTGCGGGGGCGTTTCCGCCAAGCTCCAGGGAATAGCGCTTGATACTATTGGAAGATTCCGCCACGATCTCGCGTCCAGCGCGGGAGGAACCTATCAAGGTGACCATCTTTGTAATCCTGCTCGTACTGAGGACTGTACTGATTTCGCCGTGACTGCCCGCGATAATATTAATAACACCAGCGGGGAAACCGATCTTCGCGGCGACCTCACCAACCTTCATAGTGGCCAAAGGTGTCTTGGTGGATGGCTTTAAGACACAACAACAGCCCGAAGCCAAGGAAGGCCCCAGTTTGTACCCCACGTTAAGCAACGGGAAGTTCCAAGCCAGATAACCCACGACAACACCCAAAGGCTGACGAATAATAAGGTTGCGGAAGTGGTTATCATAATCCTCAATGATCTGACCGTGCACACGCTTGGCCTCCTCGGGGTAAAATTCCAAACATTGGATAAGCATCCCAAAGTCGTAATCCGCACCGCCTAAGGGCTTGCCTGTCTCAGCCATGAGTAGGTTCAATATATCCTCTTTTTCCGCTAGAAGAGCCTCTTTGAGCTTGGCGATCCACGCTCCGCGCTCGCTGATGGTCATTCCGGACCAAACCGGGAAGGCCGCTTGGGCCGCATTCAAGGCTTTTTGAGCCAGAGCCGCGTCCGCAGCGTTAAATTCACCGCAGATTTCCTCCGTCGCCGGATTAACGACCTGTACACGTTTACTCGCGACGTCCACAAGGTTCCCACCGATGTAATGTTTGAACATACCGAATTCCTCCTGATTGTTATTTATCACTGTTATTTTCCTATCTTACCAGATAGCTTTGAATCAATTTCTCGTCAACCTCAATACCCAGACCCGGCTTTTCCGGCGGCATGATGTTACCGTTTACGGTCTTGACCGGTTCCAGGGCCAGCTCCTCCCGGAAGACGTTAGGCGTCCTGTCGTACTCCAGATATATCTCCTGGGGGTTAAGGGCAAAGGGGATGTCAGGCAGGGAAAAGGCGCAGTGGATGGCCGCTTGTAAAGCTATAGCACTGCCCCAAACATGGGGGCAACACTGTATGTTATTGATGGATGCAAGCACGGCGACTTTGCGGAACTCCGAGATGCCTCCGGTCACACAACAATCCGGCTGTACGATATCAACCGCGCGCTTCGACAAAAGCTCGTTGAAGCCGTAACGGCAAAATTCCGCCTCCCCGCCGGCGACCGGTATGCGCGTTTTGGCCTTGACCTCCACGTAACCGTTGATATCCTCGGGGGGAACGGGTTCCTCAAACCAGGTGATACCGAACTCCTCCAGACGGAAGCTGAGTTGAACAGCAGAAGAGGCATTATAGGCATGATTGGCGTCCAGCATGAGCTTGACACCGGGTCCCACAGCCTTACGGACGGCCGCGACGGCGTGGACGTCGTCATTGAGGCCGAAACCAATCTTGAGCTTCAGCGCTTTATAGTCCTGATCCACATAGGTCATAGCTTCCTTGACCAGCTTATCGTTATTGGTAGGGATCTCACTCCGGTACATGCCGGTGGCGTATGGGACGAGGTATTCCCTCGGGGAACCGCCAAGGAGTTTATAAACCGGCAGTCCCAGCGCTTTACCTTTGATATCCCAAAGGGCGATATCCACGGCGCTTATGGCTTCAACGGTGTTGCCCTTCCGGCAGTGATCACGGAATTTATTATACAAAAGCTCCCATATAACCTCCGTATCCAGGGGATCAAGGCCGATAAGAATAGCCTTGAAATAGTGCTCGATGATAGCGCGGTTAACCAGAGCGGGCCCGAAGGATTCCCCCCAGCCCACTATACCATCATCTGTGGTGATCTTCAGAAGCATTATGGTTCTACTATCGTACCATGCCTGAGAATAGGCGAAACATTCTCCGCGGGCGAGTTTTTGACTGACCACATATGTTTTTACGTCCTGTATTTTCATGGAGAGTCTCCTATTATCTCGATTTCGCCTTTGTCTCCGTATCGATCCATACCGCCAGAACCAACACAAGACCTTTCACGATATATTGCCAGAAGTTTTCCAGATTGATCAGGCTCATACCGTTATCCAGGCTAGCCATGATCAGCGCGCCTATTATAACTCCAGGGATATTGCCGACCCCACCGGCCATACTCGTTCCGCCGATAACGCAGGAGGCTATGGCATCAAGCTCCATGGAATCCCCGGCGGCGGCAGTAGCCGCGTTAAGGCGGGCGGTAAGTACGATTCCGGCCAGGGCCGCCAAAGCGCCGCTGATGACAAAGATGATCATGGTCATGTACTTTGTATTGATACCGGAAAGACGAGCGGCTTCCATGTTACCCCCGATGGAATATACGCTGCGGCCGTAGACAGTATTTTTAGCCACATAGCTGAAGACAACCGCCAGCAGGATCAGAAGCAGAACTGGTACGGGAAGCCCCTTGTACTGGTTAAGAATAACGATAGCCGCGATAATCAGGAAACTGACGACACCAGCCTTTAAAACATCATTGCGCATGGGCTGAATGGCAAAGTTATATTTTCTTTTTGATTTTCTGTTGTTATAAAACAGGAAGATGACGGCAGCCACAGCTATTATCGCGATGATCCAGCCGGCGTAAATCGGCAGATAGGCTTGACCGATAAAAACGAAGCTGTCCTTCATGGGGGCTATGGAGGCGCTCTTGCCAACCCCCAGCTTCATGCCCTGGAAGATTAGGAGGCCGCCCAGGGTGATGATGAAAGCAGGGACGCCCCGGTAAGCCACCCAGAACCCGTTCCAAGCGCCAATGACAGCGCCGGCAATGATAACGATGGGGATAACGAGAGGCGTATCCCACCCATTCCAGACCTGAAGGACGGCAGCCAAGGTACCGCAAGCTCCGCAGACCTGGCCGACGGAAAGATCTATATGCCCGGCGACGATTACGAACATCATCCCGATGGCGAGGATCCCGGTGACGGTAGTTTGCCTTGCCAGCATGGAAAGATTGCGGGGCACAATAAAGACCCCTTTGGTCAGGATACTGAATACTATAGCGATGACAACCAGAGCCACTACCATTATATAGGTTTTAAGGTTTTTTTGTAAAACTTCCTTACTAAATACCGTACCCACTTAACTTCTCCCTCCCGAGGCTCTTTCCATAATCGCCTCTTGCGTGATATTCCCCTCGGTAAGTTCACCGTTCAGGTGTCCTTCACACATGACAAGTACGCGATCGCTCATACCGATTATCTCCGGCAGATCCGACGATGCCATGACGATCGCCGTTCCCTTTTCGGCCAATTGGTTCATCAAGGTATAAATCTCAAATTTCGCGCCAACGTCCACACCGCGCGTTGGTTCATCCAGGAACAGGATTTCCGGATTCGTCATTAGGCAACGCGCCAGCAGAACCTTCTGTTGATTGCCGCCGCTGAGGTTATTGACCACGGTTTCAGCAGAACGGGTTTTAATACCCAGCAGGCTGATATAATTATTGGTTTCGTAAATTTCCTTATCTCTGGAGAGTACACCAAAGCTGCTCACCCTCGGCAGGCTTGCGAGGGTAGTATTTTCCACGATACTCTGGATCAATACAAGGCCGTAACGTTTTCTATCCTCCGTCACCATACCCATTCCCAGGCCGATAGCCTCCCGGGGGTTACCCACACGCTTTTCTTGGCTGCCAATGGTGACGGTACCGGTACGTTTTCCTTTTAAAAATCCAAACAGGCTGGTCAGAAGTTCAGTACGGCCGGCCCCGATGAGGCCGGAAAGCCCCAGAATCTCGCCTTTCCTGACGGAAAAGCTGATATGATCCAGAATTTTATTCCCGTCGTTCCCCCAGAGAGAGTAATCGTTTACCTTCAGGGCAACGTTGCCAAAATTCTTGCGCGTCCTTTCGGGGAAACGCTGGGTGAGTTCACGTCCCACCATCAGACTGATCGTCTTTTCTTCGGTGATATCGCCGATATCAAAGGTGCCGACGGTAGAACCGTCCCGGAGGATCGTTATCCGATCCGCCATGCTGAAAAGTTCGTTCAGCTTGTGAGAGATCAGAATGCAGGTAACCCCCCGTTCTTTGAGAGTACGCAGGATACGCATCAGCATTTCGACCTCGGTCTCCGTCAGAGCCGATGTGGGTTCATCCAGGATAAGGATATCGGCCTTGAGGGAAAGCGCCTTGGCAATCTCCACAAGCTGCTGATGCCCGATACCGATATCTTTGATCTTTCGGCTCAGATCCAGATCTAGCCCGATGTCTTTAAGGAGCTTGCTGGCCTCGTAATAGAGTTTATCCCATTGGACAAAGCCGGCCCTGTTAAATGGCCTGCCCAGGAAGATATTTTCTGCGATATCCAGCTCTTTGATAAGCGTGAGCTCCTGGTAAATTATCGCGATCCCGGCCTCCTCGGAAGACCGTATGTTTTCAAATGCCATGACTTTACCGTTCATGACGATATCACCGGTATACGTACCATAGGGGTAGACGCCGCTCAATACCTTCATCAGTGTGGACTTTCCCGCTCCGTTCTCCCCGCAGAGCGCGTGAATTTCCCCTCTTTTTACATGAAAATTCACGTTGTTTAATGCTTTAACGCCGGGGAATTCCTTGGTAATATTGGTCATTTCGAGAATGTATTCAGGCATAACACGCCCCCGCTGGGTAATCACGTCAAAAACCGGGGAGAACCCTCCCCGGTTTTGGCGGTTAGCTGCTGCGATTTAGTTGTAGTTCTTTGTCCAAGCCGGCCACTGAGCCTTCGGAACGTTCTTATAGATATCGGAGGCCTTGAGCCAGCCATCCTTCACGACCTCTTGCATATTCGTATTATCTACCGCGAACATCTGATCAGCCCCGTCCAAAAGAATGGCGGGTACATCGATCTTGTTGTTATTCTTGGTTTTAATCGTAAGACCGGTAGCTTTGGCGAGATCCGTACCGGATACCATTGCTACGGCTACCTTCGCGGCAGCCTGATCCATCAGAGACAGCTTGCGATAGACGGTCATGGACTGGGTCATGGACTGGGTCCCGGCCACAATCCTCTGGCAGGCTGCCAGATCGGCGTCAAGACCTGGGACTGGAACTTTGCCCGCAAGACCCTGTTCAGTGAGCGCCTGGATTGCCGCGCCTGCACAGCCGTCATTGGAGGTAAAGACACACTGGACGTTATTTTTATTCGCCGTGAGGCCCTGTTCGGTGTATTTCAGCGCATCGCTCGGGTTCCAGTAATTGGCGGCTTGATCCAGAACGACTTTTACAGCGCCCTTGTCGATAAGGGGCTGTACATAGTACATCTGACCCTTGCGGATAAGAGCGGCGTTGGGGTCGGTGGGCGCACCGCCGATCATGATCCAATTACCCTTATTCACGAGATTTGTGACGTATTTGCCCTGGATAAGGCCGATGGTATACGCATCATAGGTGATGAAAAAGTCCAGGTCAGCGTTGTTGATGACACGGTCAATCGCGATGACCTTCACGTTGGATTCATGGGCGGACTGTACGATAGGCGCACAGACGTCGGCGTTTTGCGGGAAAAGTATCAATACTTTGATACCCTGGGTTATAAGGTTTTCGCATTGGGTGACCTGCTTTTGCTCATCACCATCGGCGGACTGTACCAGGATATTATTCTTGGCAATACCCTGAGTAACCAGTTCGTTGATGACGATATCACGATCTTTCTGCCATCTTTCTTCCTGTAACGTTGCCATGGACACGCCAATCTTGACACCTGTGAGGGAAGCTGCAGCAGGGGTGGTCGAAGCCGGACCTGCAAACGCACATACCAGTCCAAGCGCTACAAGCGCTATGATACTTTTTCTAAACATTCTGTTGTCTCCTTTCTATGTTTTGTTGACCGTGCCAAAACCAGCACGGATTGGAACCAATGAACTGGGCCGCAAACCGCTTCCCGGATATCCCGTATTTATTCGAACGAATTCGTCTTGAGTTCCAGATAATCCATCTCGCCCTGGGAGAGCTCGGTATCGACGGCCTTCACACATGACTTGACCTGTTCGTCAGTCTCGGGACCGGCCAGAGATATCACGGGAAATTTCTGGTTTACTGCGTAGGCTATGGCTATCTCAATACGGGTAAGGCCCTTCTTTTTACCTAAGATTTCGGCCCTCTTTAGTTTCTCAAAATTGGCCTCATTATAATAAACTCTAACCAGATTAGGGTCGTCCTTATAATTCGGGTCTCCTTTGGCAAAGAAGCCACGACCCGTGGAAGACCAGGCTACCAGGGGCATATGCATCTTCTCAAACCAGCTCTTATCTTCCTTAGTGGTTACGACAGTATCTGGCCAGTAAGGTTCTTTGGCAGTAGCCAGACAAAAATGCGGGCTGGATACCGAGAAACCCTGCAGGCCGTGGGTTTTGGCGTAGTCATTGGCCTCTGCCAGGCGCTTCGTAGTCCAGTTAGAACCACCAAAAGCTTTGATCGTCCCAGCTTTTATCTCACGATTGAGAGCCTCCACGAGAGGACCGACCGGCTTGGACAAATCATCCCTATGGAACATCCACATGTCCATATAGTTCGTTTTAAGTCTCTCCAGGCTTCTATTAATGGCCCGTGAATATGCTCGGGTGTGATCTCCAAACCCTCAGGGTGGATAGGCTTACAGGTACCGGGGATCAGGCCCTTGGAGGAAAGAATGATCGCCTCTCTGCATTTACGCTCTTCGAGCCACATACCGATAGTAGTCTCTGAATGTCCATATTCCTCAGGATCACCGTAAATTTCAGCAGTATCGACGAAAGTGCCGCCATTCGAAACAAACATATCCAACATGGAGAAGCAGAGTTTCTTTTTATGGGGTGCAAAAATCATCGTTCCCATACCCAAAGCTGAAGCTGATTTTTCGATCCCGGGAATTTTAACCATTTTCATAGCCATTCCTCCTTAATCTTTAATATCTGATATATGATATCATATATGTTTTCTGGTTGCAAGCTATTTTTTTAAAAATTTTAAATGTTTGCAAATTGGTCCATGAAACAGGGTAACCACATCATAAAATGAATTCTTAAAGGGCATGACCTTGATTTAGACCACAAATTAGGTAAAATTTGACATTATGGTTCTTTTTGGATGAGAACAGTAGGAAAATTTGGGAACCTGTCGGGCTTGTAGAATTTTTCGGGCTTCCAACCGCAAAATTCTCCGATTTACGGGCTCCTTATGGAGTTTATTAAGGAAATAAATGCTCAAAAACTAACGCTTTTCGTTTTTTATTTGTAAAAAAGGGCTAAGCCCGACAAAATCCTAGGTATGCCAATGAAGTCGATTACCTAATTTACAGACCTATACCACACTTTTGGGGAAATCTATTAATTTACCAATATGTAGGTTTTTCACGTTACTTTCGGTGGCGCTGAGGTGTTCCTTCATGGCCATTTCGGCGCCATCCGGATCACGGTTCAAGATATGGTCGTAGACCTTACGGTGAAAACCGGCGACTGTCTCCGGGCGAAAATTCGGCGATGTGGAGGCTAGGATGAGATTCTTAATGATGAATTCATATGATTTGACCAAGGCCATCAGGGACAGATTCTTTGTCGCCTTGACGATCAAGCTGTGAAATAGAAGATCTGCCTCGACGTATTCCTGATAGGAGATAGCCTCATCCGCCATAGCCCTAATGGAATTCATCATAGCACCTAACTCATCAGCGGTGGCACGCAGGGCCGCCAGGCGCACAGCCTGGGGCTCTATAATACGGCGCACCTCCAGCAACTCTGCGTAATCCGCTTCTCCGCGCATGAACATATCCGAAAAGGACTGAGTTACCACTGTCATCCCCTTATCGATCAGGCGGATACCGATACCATGGACTCTCTCGACGAAACCACGCACTTCTAGGGACCGCACAGCCTCACGAACAGTGGAGCGGCTGACACTGAATTTCTCCGCCAGTTCCCCCTCATTGAACACATAATCACCGATGCTGCTTTCACCATCATGTTGTCGTATCATAATCATCTCAATGATTTTATCTTCCACATCATCCACTAAACGTTTTCTCACTCTATAAAATTCCTTTTAATAATTAGCATATATGATATCACATATGCGTCTTTATTATATTATCATTTAACCAATGTACACAAGTCGGTCGGTCGACCGATTATCAAAAACCGCACGACAAATTGGAATTTGTATGCTATAATTACCCCATGATAGACCTAACCATCAATAAAGCGGCCCTGGAAAAAAACATCCGGAAGACGAAAGAAAAAAGGTGAAGTATGGAACCCTAGGACTCATCCGGGCTACCGAAGCTCCGCCAATGGAAATTATCTTTGCGAAGCCCAGGAATCCCTCGCCCCTGGCCTACGGCGTAAAGGGCGTAGGAGAGCTTTCCTCTATTCCCATTACCCCCGCGATAGCGGGAGCCTATTACGCAAAAGACGGGAAACTCAGGACCAGGCTGCCGATGGAAGGGACGTTTTACAGACCGTAATGTATGACAGAATACGATTAATATCGGTTCACATTACATCAGATGCATTATTGGAATAATTCAGGGATTTCACTTTGCAGAAAATTTCTGATTGTCTTTGACTGATCAAGAACAAGACGCATATCGGCTTCGGAAAGACTTATGCCGCGATCATAGCGAGGCTGTACGGAAAAATAATTAATTATCGTACAAGAGGAAGAAATACTAACAAATGAAGAGCGATGTTTTATTGCCAGAGAACATAATATATCTAAATCGTGAATGTAGGGTGGGTCTTCTCCCAGAATTACCAGAGCGCCTTTCAGGTACTTTTCCGCAGCCTGCTGGCAATGGAAAGCGATAATCTCTGTTGGACTCGGTACCATAGTTGCAGCAAGATGTTCGGCAACCGCTACATCCCTCTCGGCCAAGATTCTCCAGTCTTCCGGCTTATTTGTTTGCTTAGCCATAAATACGTATACCGTCTCTGTTTACAATATGCTCCAGCGTTATATCATCCAGGCGGTTCTCAAAATCCCTTTTTTTCTTTGCGATTATATCAACAGGCATGGATTTCTTACGGGCAATGGCCATACTGATTTGCAGGCCCGCATCAAGATCACGCATGGGAACATCGTCGTTCAGCACTACGTAGAGGTCAAGGTCGGAATCTTTGTGGGGTGTCCCATAGGCATAGGAGCCAAAAAGGTAAATTTGTTCAACAGGAATAGTATTGATAATGAGCTCCTTGAGTTTGTCCAGCTCCGCCTGAATTACCATATCCATATTAATACTATAGCCCAGTACAAGCAAAATGACAATTGTCAGTGATTTTTGATAGGGAATTATGTAAGATTTCTGAGCATGCCAAAACGCGGCAATTTAGAGTTTGCAAAGCAGCTAAATCGTATTATAATCTCTATATGATAGACCTAACCATCAATAAAGCTGCCCTGGAAAAAAACATCCGGAAAGCGAAAGAAAAGGGGATCATTATCCCCACGTTCAGTCAGATGCGTGATCCGTCTTCTGTTCCCGCGGCCATTAAGGAACGGTTGAAAAAAACCGGCCTCTGGGATGTGGATCCGGTTAATCTGTTCAGGATTACCTGGAAAAACGAGGCTAAAGAATCGGGCGGTTTATTCGGGTCTCCGAATTATATTGAACTTCCGTCCAAACTCACCGGCGTAAAGGCAAAGATCGTTTGTCTTGTGGGTAAATACTTCCCCACCGGCTGCCACAAGGTAGGAGCCTCTTTTGGCTGTCTCGCGCCAAGACTGGTGACAGGACAGTTTGACGCAACGGCGCAGAAGGCGGTATGGCCTTCCACCGGCAACTACTGCCGGGGCGGCGCCTTTAATTCAAAGCTGCTTGCGGTAGACTCTGTCGCGATCCTTCCAAAGGGTATGAGCCGCGAAAGGTTTGACTGGCTCAGGACCGTCGCAACCGAGATCATAGCCACGCCGGGCACGGAATCAAACGTCAAGGAAATTTTCGACAAGGTACATGAACTGAAAGCCACGCGCGGCGATGTGCTTGTCTTTAATCAGTTCGAAGAGATGGGGAACTATCTTTGGCATTACAGCGTGACCGGTCCGGCCATAGCGGAAGTATTCGATTCTATGGCAGGCCGTGAAAAAGGCTTGAACTTTGCGGGAGCCTGTTTTACCTCCGGTTCCGCGGGTACCCTGGCCTCCGGTGATTTTCTGAAACAGCGTTATACGCAGAGCAGACTTGCCGTGGGTGAAGCCCTGCAATGCCCAACCATTCTGAACAACGGGTTTGGCGCTCACCGCATAGAGGGGATAGGCGACAAGCATATCCCCTGGGTACATAACGTGAAAAATACCGACATGGCAATCGCGATTGATGATAACGGCTGCATGGCCCTGCTCAGACTCTTCAACGAGGATGCGGGGAAGAAATACCTGGTTTCCGGACTGGGCCTTGCAGAAAATTTTGTTGAATCGCTCGCGCTCATGGGTATTTCGGGCATTGCCAATATGCTCTGCTGTATCAAATTCGCGAAATACTATGAGTTAGGCGCAACCGATGTTGTTGCCACGGTACTGACCGATTCGGTTGATATGTACCGTTCGCGTCTTGTGGAACTGCGGGAAGAGGAAGGCGCCTACACGGGGGAAAAAGCGGCCCGGGATTTCGGCGCCAGCCTCCTCGGTGAAAGTACCGGCAATATGCTCGAGCTGACGTATCAGGAACGCAAGCGTGTACATAACCTCAAATACTATACCTGGGTGGAACAGCAGGGGAAAACCGCGGAAGAGCTCAACGATCAGTGGTACAACCAGGAAAAGAATTTCCTCGCCGTACAAAAGCAGGCCGATGCCATCGATGTGTTGATCAATGAATTTAATCAGCGAACGGGATTGGTATGAAGAAAGGGAGTAGGGAATGGGGAGCAGGGAGTAGATGTTGTTGTTAGTTAACTTAGCGTGAAAGCATAACGCTACGCTCACTAACAACGATCCCCACTCCCCATTCCCTATTCCCCACTCCCTTTCTTAGGAGTAATTTACCATGCGGAATGTTAAAGGCGCGGTTTGTATCAAATGCGGCGCGGAATTTGAGGCGGGGGACGATACCTATACCTGCGCAAAATGCGGCGGTATTTTGGAGATCGTGTACGATTACGATTACATAAAGCCGCGCATAAGCGCGCAGACGTTTGCAAACGATAAAAATTTCTCGATGTGGCGTTATATGCAATTTCTCCCTGTTGGGGAAGGTGCAAGGCCCGGCCCGCTCAGGGTTGGCTGGTCGCCGCTCTACAAAACCGAAGCCCTGGGAAAGACGCTGGGGCTCGAAAACCTGTACATAAAAGATGACGGACTTAATCCCACTTCAAGCCTCAAGGATAGGGCGTCGGCTATTGCCGCGCTGCGGGCTGTTCATGCGGGTAAGGATACCGTTGCCTGTTCATCTACCGGGAATGCCGCATCGTCCCTGGCGGGCGCTGCAGCTTCAATGGGCCTTAAATCGGTGATCTTTGTGCCGGAGCGCGCGCCCCAGGGTAAACTGACCCAGCTCCTTATTTTTGGCGCGGTCGTTGTCAGCGTAAAGGGCGACTACGGGGCAACCTTCCGGCTCTCGGCCCGGGCGATTGAAAAATACGGCTGGTATAACCGGAATGCGGCCATTAACCCCTACTTGTCTGAAGGGAAGAAAACCGTGTCCCTGGAAATCGCCGAACAGTTGGGGCTTGCAGCCGGTGTTCCCGCGGCAGCCCATGGGGCGTATGGCTTTACGGCTCCCGATTTTGTGGCTGTTTCAGTCGGAGACGGCTGTACCATAGCCGGTGTCTGGAAAGGCTTCAAGGATCTTTACGCGGTGGGTCTCATCGACAAGCTGCCGCGCCTTATCAGCGTCCAGGCCGAAGGCTGCTGCCCGGTGAACCGCGCCATAGAGAGGGACGCCCCCCTTGAGCCGATGGAAGAAAATACGCTGGCGGACAGCATTGCCGTGGGTGTTCCCCGTAACGGGGACAAGGCCCTGGCGGCAATCCGGGAATCCAACGGCATCACCGTTAATGTAAGCGATGATGAAATTCTCGCGGCAATGCGCCTTTTGGGGAGAAGCGCCGGTATCTTTGGCGAACCCGCCGGAGTTACCGGAACCGCAGGGCTCATCAAAGCGGCAGAGCGCGCCCTGATTCCGCATGACGCGCTGGTAGTATCTATCGTAACCGGTAACGGTCTCAAGGACGTGGCTTCGGCGCAGAAGGCGGCGGGTATAGCCGGCGGCGTAAAGCCTGATAACAGCAATGAACCAAAACTGATCCGCATTGAACCTGATATGGATCTGCTCACTGTAGAATTTGCGAAGCGGGGGATCTGCCCTTAGCCGCGGGCAATTACACCTTCACTCAGACACGGTTCAATTTTCTTTTACGTAGGGTATGCCCAGTTTTTCGGGAGTATCAAACGATCTGCGCATAATTGTTAAAACTATTGTCAAAATATAGGGCAGGGCGATAAACAGTTCGTTGGGGAATACTAT